>JGI20163J15578_10000131_pt1 | contig 29809 bp, 28 predicted proteins | sample TergutCu122P1_FD_15578 | JGI IMG/M metagenome (IMG submission 15578)
CCGCCGTATTATCATAGCCGCCCAACCTTACCCCTTGCAATCGTAGGAAGCGCTCAAGCCCGTACATTTGCCGGCGGGTTTGGCAGAGAGCGGGATATGCTTGCCGAAAGATCGCATGAAATAGGCATAGTAATGGAAATGGAAGAAGTACTGATGGACATGGAAGCTTTTTCGATAGCATCGCCGCCGCCTGCAGCCATAGCCAGACAGGCTGAGGCAGTCCGCAGTCCTGCTCCCAATGTGGCTGGTGTCCAAGTTGCAGCCGCCGGAGCTGCTGCTGGGGATCACTTTTCGTTTACGATAAGAAACCCAGTTACCCTCAACCGCAGGGAAAGCGCCATGATCCCGCTGGTAAGCGGAACAATAGAAGCTGTTAAAACACTGGTGCTGTCGGGAAACAGAGCTTTAACAAGAAGCGTTAACCCCTACCTTGCAGTAGAACTGACCAACACGACAGGAATGAAACTTCCTGCTGGTCCTATTACGGTCTTTGACGGCGGAATCTATGCCGGCGATGCTCTGATCGAATTCTTCGGCGAAAACGACAGGCGGCTAATCAAATATGGAGAAGACCTTTCAGTTATTGCAACAGCTGCTCACGGCTCCGGCTCAAGATTGATTAGCGCCGTTACTGTAAGCGGCGGGGTTATGACAATAAGCCGCCGGCAGATGCACGAAAGGATTTATACTGTTAGAAATACCGCCTCTGAGGCAAAACGGCTTATTATTGAACATCCAATTACACGCAATGCAAACCTGATCGAGCCAAGACAGTATCTGGAAAGAACAGACTCGCTCTACCGTTTTCTTACCAACTTGCCTGCCAATGGAGAATTGATATTCAAGGTTCAGGAAGAGAGTCCCATATCGGAACGGATTGTACTTGCTCAGCTCAGGCTGGACAGATTTATCAGTTTCAGCACTAATCAGGAAATTCCAGCCAATGTCCGCACAGCCCTTGCACAGGCGGCAGAACTGCGGCAAAGAATAGATGCAGTACGGCAGACCCAAGCCGAACTGGAAGCCAGGCGTACCAGGCTTATTGCAGAACAGGATCGCATACGGCTGAATCTGAACGCTGTCGGAACAACCAGCGATCTGGGAAGAGAATATATGAGACGCATGACTGTATTGGATACTGATATTGACGGATTAAATCGCGAGCTGGAACAGGCTATAGAACAGGTACGAACTGCTCAGAGAGAGTTTGACGCATATATTGCTGGATTAAGGCTGTAATTAAAAAGGTATTACGTGCAAAGCAATTGTGCGGGGCAAGCTTCCCGGCGGTCGCTTTGCACGTATCGCGGCGTTCATGCCTCCTTGCTCAGCTCACAAGGAGCATGGCTCCTTTGTCGTCCGTAGTATAGAAAAAGATGAATTCTTGAGCTTGTTCTAAAAACTAATCTTGCTCAGCTCTTCGGAAATCTTTTCTTTTCCAACAGTATCAACAGGTCTGTTTTCTATAAATGCAAGAGCTCTTCGGGTAAAGCCGGAGGTTGAATATATAATGCCCTTAATTATATTAAGTTTTTTCATATCTTCTATAAAAGTACGCATAAATGGTTCGTCCAGCGGGTCCTGCATTCTGAAAAAAGTTATTAAAGTAGACTGCACTTTAATATTTCTCCACTTTCCTGCATTTTTATCCTGTGCAATAATCTGGCACGCATTTTTTATTATTCGTGCATCCTGATGTGCAAACCCCTTTGCATCAATGATTTTTATACACATTTCAAGAAAAACTTCGTTATTTCCGATAAGAAAATCCTTCATTGCATCATCTGTACACATATCAGCGTACTGAGCAAGTTTTTGCGGCACATCCTTGAAGCTAGGTTTTTTTGTCTGTATTGCCTGCCATTGCTCAACAGCATGGGTAATTTTTCTCTCTTTTTCGTAGCAAGTTGCCAGAAAATATCTCGCATGAAGAATTTCATTATCCGTAGCTTCTTTTGAAAGCCTGATAATGCGTTCAAATTCAGTAATAGCAGCATCATTTTTTCCCAGCATCATACAACAAATGCCTTTTTCAACGATTGCTTTTATTTTATACTCAGGGTCTTTTTGTGCTTTTTCAAACGCTGTTACTGCTGCGGCAAAGTTGTGACTGTCTTTATTTATTTTTCCAAGAAAAAAATGAGCCTGAAAGTTGTTTGAATTATACTTTATAGCTTCTTCCATTGATGATTTTGCCGCAGGAAGCTGCTGTGTATTGTAATAAAGTTTCCCAAGGCTAAAATGGCAGCTATCATTTCTTCTGTCAAGCTCTATGGCTTTTTTGTAATGGGCTATTGCATTATCTGTTTTTCCTCTTTTTTCAAAAAGGTTTCCAACAAGATTCTGATAATCCGCATTGTACGGGTCTTTTTTTACAAGAAGCAAATATTCCTTAAGCGCCTCTTCATCCTGATTAAACTGCATAAAAAGCCCGGCAATTGTTTTTCTAAAGAGCTGTTCATCAATAATCCCGTCGAATTTACCAATCTGGTTTACCTTGTTAAATTCCATTAATGCCAGCTCCGGCTTGCCCGAAAGATTATAAGCATGTCCAATTATATAGTGCAGCTCGGGATTAGACTGGTCTTTTGCCAAAAGCTGCTTGCCAATTTTTATTGCAGACTGATACTTGCCGTTTTTTATGAGATTATTCAAGGAATTAATCTTTCTTGGAAATAAAAAAGACTTAATAAACAATATGATAATAAGAATTGTTACTATTCCGACAATAGAAATAATGACAGTAAACATTAAAAACCCCTATAATAGAGCATATACTATGAAAAAACCACTTGTAATAATATTACTATTTATTATTTCTTTCAATCTTTACGCACAAGAAAAGATTTTTCAGATGGCAGAAGATTTTTTTCTGAATGATAGACCTAATGAGGCAATTCCTCTGCTTATTGCAGCTATGCAGCAAGACCCAAGTAATGCGCAAATATATATGATGCTTGGAATTTCCTATACTCAAACAGGAAATTTTACCAGAGCTGCTGAAACTTTCCTGGAAGGAGCCAGAAGAGCATCAAGAGAGCGGGATATGTTTTACTTTAATGCAGGAAATATTTTTTATATTATGGGGCAATATGCTCAGGCAGATGAAATGTATTCAAAAGCAATTGCAGAAAACAGAAGTAATGGAAATATTTATCTGAACAGGGCAAATGCAAGGCTTAATTTACAAAGATTTGAAGAAGCTATAGCAGATTATAGAATATTTCTCGCTTTTGAGCCTAATAACCATCAGCGGGAATCGATTTTGCAGCTCATAGCTCTTATTGAAGCCAGACTTACTCAGCAAAGAGCGCGCGAAGCAGAACAAGAGCGCCAAAGAATTGCAGAAGAACAAAGGCAGCGTGAACTTATTGCAGCTGAGGAGCAGCGTCGCCTGGAACAAGAAGCAGAAGAAGAGCGTCAAAGAATCGCTGAGGAGCAGCGCCGTCTGGAACAAGAAGCAGAGCAAGAACGCCAAAGAATCGCCGAGGAACAACGCCGCCTGGAACAGGAAGCAGAGCAAGAACGCCAAAGAATCGCCGAGGAACAACGCCGCCTGGAACAGGAAGCAGAGCAAGAGCGCCAAAGGCTTGCGGAAGAGCAAAGACAGCGCGAGTTTCTTGAAGAGATGGAACGCCAAAGAATCGCCGAAGAACAAAGAAGGCAGGAGCTTCTCGAAGAAGTTATGGGCTCTCTCAGAAATGTGCTCGAAGAAACACGCAGTGTGTCTGCGGGCGTGGATAGAATAATGATTTATGACGAAGAACTTAGCTTAGATGATTAAGTAGAAGTATAATAATATAATTCTATATAATTATTGAGAAATGGAGAAATAGATGATTGATCGTAAAATTATAGTTATACCTGCAATATCGCTTATTGTGATTCTTTTAGCTGTTCTTGGGCTTGTACTTTTTTCCGGCTCAAAAGAAGGCAGCAGAACAGGCAATAGGGGAGTCATATCAGAATCAGAACAGATCAGAGTAAATACAATAAGACTTGCAAGAGAATATTTTGAGAAAGGCGAATTCCAGAGAGCTCTCGATCTTCTGGATAATGTTTTAATCAGAAATCCTGATGACAGAGACGCAGTTGAAGTGAGAAACGCTATTATCGCTGAAAGAAACAGGCGAACTGCAGAAGACCGGGAAAGAGAACTTGCGCTTCAGGGAGGAATACAAAGAAGTATTGATGATCTTGGGGCAACTCTCCAGGAAACCAGCAGACGAACTGCTACTCAGCAGGCAGTCGCTTCTGCTCCGCAGCCTGCTGCTCAAAGGCAAGATTTATCGGCTGCGCAAAGAGAAACACAGAGAAGGGTTGATGATTTGATAAGGCAGGGGATTGCCAAGATGAATGCCGGTCAGTACGAGGCTGCAAGAAGAGATTTTGATGCTGCAATAGCGCTTGATCCTAACTCCGCAGAAGCCTGGACACGCAAGGCAGAATCGTTTTTAAATGAAAATACCAGTCCGGACAATTTAAGGCAGGCTGTTGTCAGCGCAAGGACAGCTATAGAGAAAAACCCTAACTTTTGGCTCCCTCATTATATTCTTGGGCAGGTCTATAATGAAACAAGAGATTCTTCAAGCGCAATAGACGCATTTAGAAACGCAGCAAGGCTTAATCCTGAGAATTATATGGTTCATTATGAGCTTGGCAGGGTTTTACATTCTACGGGACAATTTGCGGCTGCACGGGCTTCGTTTGAAAGCACTGTTCACCTTAACAGAACTTTTGCTAATGGGCACTTTAGACTTGGCAGAACATTACAGGCTCTTAGGGAAGATAACAGGGCTATTGCTGCTTTTAACGAAGCAATCCGGCATAACAACAGGTTTGATCTTGCGCATTTTGAAATAGGCAATATCTTGAGAAACAGAGGCGACTATAACGGAGCGTATCAGGCTTATCTTAGGGCGCATAACATAAATCCCGGACAGCCTGTGTATGCTATACAGCTTGGCACTGTTCTCTCCTGGCTTGAGAGATACAGTGAGGCAGAAGAATTTTATCGCAAGGCTCTTGCATTGCGTCCTAACTCTGCGGATTTGAATAATAACATGGCCATTCTTATGATTAATACCAACAGGTTTGCGGAAGCGCTTACTTTTGCGCGGAATGCTGTGAATGTTGAGCCAGGGTCTGCGAGGTTTCAGCATACACTTGGGCAGGCTGCGCAGGGAGCAGGCGACCAGAATACTGCCATAAGAGCTTATACAGAGGCAATAAAACTTGATCCGAATCATTTGCCTTCGTATATAAACCTTAGTCAAATATTTGATGACAATAGAATGCATGACCAGGCTTTACAGCTGCTTTTGAGAGCGTATCAAATTGACAGAAATGATTTTGCGGTGAATAATAATCTTGGCGCTGTGTATTTGCGGAAAGGGCTTTTTAACGATAGCATAAGACACTTAACTGCAGCAATAAGAATTGTTCCGGATTCGCCGCTTGCAAGGTTTAATCTTGGAATTGCATATATAGAAACAGGAAATATTGATCTTGCAATAACTACTCTTACAGAACTTATTAGAATAGCTCCTGATTATTTTGATGCTTATTACAGGCTTGGACATCTTTATATAAAGAGGGGAGATACTCAGCGAGCGCATGAAATATTTCGTATCCTGCTCGAAAGAAACCCTAACTATGAACATCGAGCCGAAATAATGAGTCTTATGGGCTAAGTAAAGTAATACGCAGGTCCCTTACGGATGCAGCAAAAGAGCGCAGGAGACTCGCTCTTTTGCGTCTGCAAAAATTTATCTGCTTACAGGAGCATTCCTTTCAATGCTAAATGGTATATTTGCTGAACCTAATCCCGGAAAAGCAGTGCGTACTGCCATATTGCCGTTAAGAGAAACATCAAGATTATTGCCGCCTGCAATATAATTAAAAAGCTCCGCACCAACTCTGGCAACACTAATCTCTACAGGAATTCTTACAACTGTGCTTCTGTTGGGCGCTAACGCATCAATATCCCTAAGCACTGAGCTAAGCAAATGAGATCTGTTTACAGAAAGATCAAAGTTAAAGCTATCCGGATTAATTGCAAAAGTATTTCTATTAATTATATCCACAGCAAATTCAACTGTTGCTGTTCCGCGAAGCATATTTATGCCTGTAGCCCTGACATCCCGCAATGCAACATCCGGCATTTTGAGAACAGGAAAAGTTCCTGAGTGTTCCAGGCTGATTGTTGGATTAAAAAAAGGAATCGGGACCCTAATGGTAAATTCTGTTGCTAAAGTATAGTTAGCTGTATCCTGCCTGTATATATTGGTAAAAATATTAAAAAGTTCCTTGTAGTAAATAGTAACAGGAATATCAACAGAACTAATGCTCCTTCTTGCAATTGAAAGAGGCCCAGGAGAAACACCGGAAAAAAATCTATTGCCTTCTATAATCAGATCATATTTAAACCGCTCCAGATTAATAGCTGCATTGTTTGGATTATTCACATTATATCTGAAGAGAAAATCAACAGAATTAAAATTTATGCTTGTAATTCTTGCACTATCAAAAGTTACCTCAGGTTCCTGGGTTATGGCTGTTAAAGATTTACATGAAATAAGTAGTATGGAAATCAAAATTGGGAACAAAAAAATTTTTTTCATAAAATTCCTCGCTTAATATACTTGTATCATACTATATTTAGTTTTGTTAGCCCCTATTTGCTGTAAAATATTCTTTTATGGCATTTGCCAAGGCAAAATAATCTTCTCTTGTGCTGTGTATGCCTGTCGAGATTCTTATTGATTTTTCCGCTCTTGCAGCAGGGCAGCCCATTGCCAAAAGAATTTCCGATCCTGCTTTTTCATTATCTGTACAGGCACTGAAACGGCTTATGCAAATACCTTTTAAGTAAATAAATTCCATGAATGGTTCCATCTCTTTTACTTCGGGCAAGCTAAGGCAAAGTATTCCCGGCGCCCGTTTTTCCGGCGATTCAAGAATTATTTTATAAGGCAGATTCTGCAATATTTTCAAGCCTTCATCTGTTAAGGTTTTTAATCTGATGATATCTGATTTAAAATTGAGCGACAGATACTCCACAGATTTTGCAAAAGCAGAAATTGCCGGTGTATTTTCTGTTCCCGGGAAGAGCCCGCTCTCCTGGCTGCCGCCATGCCTGAACTGCTTAAGCTCAAGCTTTTTTGTAAATGCAAGAACTCCGCATCCTTTTGGTGCGTAGAGCTTGTGGCTGCTTAATGCAAAGAGGTCGCAAAAGGGCTGCCACTCATTTACAGGAAGCCGCGCTGCAGCTTGCACTGCATCGAGAAAGACAATGGCATTATGTTCTTTAGCTTTGCGGAAAATCTCTTGTATGGGCGCTATAACGCCTGTTTCGTGGTTTACCGGAGAGTAGATTATAACAATATTTTTTCCTTTGTTTTTGCTTAAAACAGCGGATAACTCTTCTATATCAATTATTCCTTTGTTTGAAACTTTTAAGAGATGATATTGCGCAGCGGACAGCGCGCCAAGATTTTTTATTACTGAAGAATGTTCTATAACTGATGATATAAAAAAAGTATTTGCACTGTTTAGTCCATTGATTCCTGCAAAAATTGCTTCTGAGCCTGATGAGCAGAAAAAGAGATTATCTTTTTTTACATTAAAATATTTTGCTATGGTTTCTCTGTTTTTTTCCATTTCTTCCCAGGCTCTTATTCCGGATGTATGGCAGTTCGATGGATTGCCCCAGTTGTTTCTGCATGATCTTTCAAACGCTCCCATGCTTTCTGTAAGCACAGGCGTTGTTGCATTGTAATCCATATATATGTTTTTTTTGTATATGCGGGTGTCTGCGATTTTTTTTAGTAATTCTTCTTTTCTTTCGCAATTGCATCCCATGTATTTTTTACTCTGCTTTTTGTATGGAAAGTTCCGACGACCTGGCAAGCCCTGATTTGGAAAGCCCCTCTATTTTTTTAAAAAGATCAGCTAGTCTGTTTCTCTCCCTCTCTGTAAGCGACGCTCTTGAAAAAATATCGCGTAAAAATATTTTCATATCTTTATCGTCAGTAACTTTAAAAAAGCCTAATTCTTTTAGGGAAGCAGTAATTCCTGCAACAAGTTCCTCTGTTTCCGCTAAGTCTATTGTTGGCGGCGCTGCTCCGGGTACCAGTACCCCATCAGTATGATGCAGCGTTGCTTTTTTAGATATCACATAAGTTATAACCTGAACAGCATGGGAAAGATTCAAAGAAGGAAAAGCAGGCGAAGAGGGGATGCTTACGCTCATGTTGCAGTGTATAATTTCTTCGTCAGTAAGACCGTGCTCTTCATTCCCAAAAACAATAGCTACTTTTCCATACTTTTTTTCAAAAATAAAATCTCCGAATTCTTCGGCGCCAAATAATCTGTACTTTCTCTTTTTGCCGACTCTTCTTGTTATTCCTGCAGCCACGGAGATATCGTGCAAAGCTTCACCCAGCGACGGGAACTCCTGGCGGTTGTTATAAACATCAAAGGCATTGAGGGAAATGTATTTAATCTGATTCTCATCATAAGCCTTTGGGCAGGCTATTCGCATGTTTGTAAAGCCCATTGTTTTCATTGCCCTGCAGGTTGCGCCAATATTGCTGCTTTCATCCGGCGAGACAAGAATTATGTAAAAATTATCCAGTATATTTTTCATTTCTTTTCAAAAACAATATGCGAAAATCTGAAATCAATCAATAGGCTTTGCTGCAAAAGTAGTTCTCATTTTTCTGATATTTTGATATTGTTTGCCGACGAAGCGAACGCTTGGAAGCTTGCCCCGCTGTCATTTGCTTGTAATATCAATTATCAAACCGACTTTGATAAAAACATAGTTATTGATGAGCGCCGGGAACTGGTAGCAAAAAAATTACAGAGTTTCTAAAAGGAGGTGTCTATCAGGTATGCCGCAAACCATAATCACAGCCGCCTGCGCCACCTCGCCCATAAAACAAGCGTTTAAAAACTAATAATAATAATTTTGTAAAATTAAGAAAGCTCCCAGCAATAAGAAAAATTGCGCGGGCGCGTAAGTTCCCCAAACAATTGCTTCGAATAACGGTAAAATTTTTTTACCAATTTCACGCAAGCCCACTACAAGGTCTGAAGCAAGGAAAAGCATACCGCCAAGTGCCAGCGGCCACAATCTTGCAGAATAAACAGTCATTCCTATTCCTGTTGCGGCAATAACACAAACCATTGTGATATACACTATACACGCCGATTTTATACTAATCGGCTCTTTGCTGCCGCGCAACGCAAATAAGCCCGCAAGCAACATAGTGGCACCCCATATTACTGCAGCTGCGGTTATCGCTGCTGAATTGTTTATCCCTGCCTTTGCTGCGCCGCTGAAAATCCCGATTAAGTAAAATACATGCGCGGCGGCAAAAGCAGCCATACCGCCGACAAATCTGTTTTTTGTCCACCGGCAGATAGGCTTAACTTGGCAATTTGTCATATCCCCGAGCCAGGAAAACGCCATGCCTGCCGCAAACCAAATACTTGGTCCAGCATTAATAAAAGCAAACACCAACCCCATAAGCACCAGCGATGAACTGATGATAATTCTTACTGTTTTAAAACTTATTTTCATAGCTTCCCCCACAAAGCGATTTGATTGATTCCCACCCGGAGATTCATTCTTTTTTTCCGCCCCAGAACATACTTGGTCTACCCCGGTTATAAGCCTCAGATCCGCCTGTTCGCCTTCAGTAAAAACCGATTCTGCGCCATCCCTGCGGAAACCCTCAGGCGCTGATTGCACAAGGGTTGTAGCCTGCTGTGTCGCAAGAAGCAAGGGTAAACCCAGCCAACGCAACAAACACGGTAACAACCAAAAATTTGATCATATTTTTCATTCTAAAAACTCCTAAGATTAATATTGATATGCCTGCCTACGGCAGAGATATAAAAAAGCAGGGGGCTTATGCCTGCATAGCTTTCTGCAAACATAGCCATCCGGCTCTTATTCAAGTGGAACGCAGCAGAGACTGCAAGAATATGTATCTTATCAAAACAATTGCCTTTATTAGGCAATTCGGGGGGGGCTTGACACGGTTTTGTGCGGCTAGTGTACTGTTGCTCTGTTGCCCGCGAGGTCTGCCCAAAATGGCAAGGGGCATTTGTGACGGGAGGCTTTTCTAAGTCGGCAAACACATTAAGCAACAACATCACCTCTTTTATAACATTATATCACGACTTTAAGCATCGAGAAAAGAAAAAAACAGGGCAACGCAGCAATTCGGAATTTAGAAAAGGCTTGCTCGAAATACCCCGAAATACACATAAAATTGTAGGCTGCAGATGAGAAACCCCCTGTTTTTCATCAATTTTGATAATATTTCGAGAGAAAAAATCCAAATTCCGAATTGCTGAGGGCAACGTCATTTAAAAATAGAGACGTGATTTAATTTAGCATCCAAGAGGGGAAAACACGGAAATCTTTGAATAAAATGGAGAAGTCGAACCCAAAATGGAAAAAGTGTGACAATGCAATCCTGAAATAGGGCTTATGCAATAGAATCTAAAAGAACAAATCAATGCTATAAGGGAGCGGTTAAGGTTTCTGTCATGTCTTGTCCATACCCTGCAAAAATGCTAATACACTTTCCCCAAGCACATCATAGTTATATCCGCCTTCCAGGATGCCGAAATAGCCGGCTCCAATTCTTTCAGCAGTTTTTTTGATCATCTGCCCCATTGTAAAATAATCTTCTGTTTTTAAGAGGAGACCCCAATCTTTTTCATGATAATCGAACCCTGCGCTGACACCAATAATGTCTGTATTTAAGCTGTCAAGAAATTCCTGAACGCTGTTCAAATAGGCTTTGCGGTTCATTTCTACAGGATTGCAAATTCTTACTGTGCCAAGACCTGAGAGGATATTCAGATTGCCATCGCCGAGATGAAGGTCAAAGTCAAGAACAGCAGCAGTTTTAATTTTGTCATTGTTCATAAGGTGCATCAAGGCAATAGCCATATTATTAAAATAACAAAACCCCCATGCGCTCTCTCTTGAGGCGTGGTGTCCCGGAGGCCGCACTGCTGCAAAAGCCGGTTCTGTCAAACCTATTACAGCTGCCTGTATCGATCCGCCTGCAGCCTTGACAGCGCAATTATATGCTGCCAGCTGGCGCATATTTGAAATATGCGTTACTGAATGCGCAGCTTCTATATCTTTGGAACTGGCGTCCATCGCTTCGATAATCTCATATTTATCGCCCAGTGCCTTCATGATAGACTCCATGCGCCCAGGTTCTGCTGCCGGTTCGCAAGAGTAAACAGAATAGAAGTCATTGTGAAAAATAACTTTCATAAAAAAACTCCTTAAATAATACCTTCTATTGAAGCAGTAGATAGAAAATCAATAATCAAAGGTATTATATTTCACTTCGTCAATAAATAGAAGTTATTCTAGCGTGCTCTTTGCAAGAGAGCAAGGGTTTTTTTCAATTATCAGTATAAATTTAAAATGTTCTGATAGAAATAAAAGAGAGAATCTGGTAGTATCCTATCATGAACAAATTTACAAAAAATATTGAGGATACATATTTTCCTCCAATAGTGGAGTTTAAGGCAGAAGCAGCCAAAAGGCTCGATTATTCAAAACCTGTGTTTAATTTAAACCAGGCAATTCCGAATTATCAGCCCCCGGATGTTTTAAAAAAAGCAATAAGGGATGAGCTTGAAAAACCTTCTTTTTGTTTTTACACATTTGACGAGGGCATTCCGGAGCTTAGGGACGCAATTGCAGATTCTTTAAACCGAACGTTTGCCAAAAAAGTATCGCGCCCCAATATATGCGTTGTGCCGGGCGCCAATAACGCTTATTACTCTATGCTTCCTGTTCTGGCATCTGCCGGGGACGAGGTGATACTTTTGACGCCGTACTATTTTAGCCACTATATGGCGCTTAAAGTTTTGGGAATAAGACCTGTTGAAATTATTCTTGACCCATCGGCGCAGGATGCAACGTCCATGTTGCAGGCTTTTTCGCTGCCTTATGAAAAAATCGAAGCAGCTATTACAGCTAAGACAAAAGCAGTTGTTTTTGTTAATCCGTGCAATCCCACAGGAAAGTCGTACACCCAGGCAGAGGTAGACAAGCTATATGAGATTTGCAGAAAGAAAAAAATATATCTTGTTAGCGATGAGGTTTACTCATGCTTTCATGACTCATATCCCAGGTCTGCATCTGTATTAAATAATAATGCTTTTCCTGAATATTGCGTTTGCATTAATTCTTTTTCAAAAACCTACAGCATTACAGGACTGCGTGTTGGATTTATATGCGCATCCGAAGAATTTATATATCACTTTATAAAAGTTCAGGATTCCAATGTTGTCTGCGTTTCAACTCTTTCGCAGGCAGCAGCGCTTGCAGGACTAAAGTTTGCCGATGAGTGGCTCAATGAAAAAATAGTTTTTCTAAGAAATAAAAAAGAGAAGTTTGTAAATCTGTTTGAAAAGTCCGTTAGCAGCTTTAAAATAGTTTCTTCGGGTTCTTTTTTTGTTTATCTGAATTACGCTAACCGCTCAATCAAGGCAAAAGAGTTGTGTTTTAAAATGATGGAAAAAGAAAATATTATAGCTCTTCCCGGAGAATATTTTGGTTCAGACCAGGATTATGCAATAAGACTTGCGCTGGGAAATCTTTTGGAAAATGAAATAGAGCCGATAATAGAAAGACTGGCAAGAATTACTTGGGGGTAATGTATGAAAAATGAAAATGAATTGATTTACACACTTTTTGAATTATACTTGTTTTACTACGGAGAACCGGAGTATCTCCTTGACAATGAAACAAAAGCTCCGTTCTTTTTTGATATAAACGCGGTCAACTCTTTTCCGTTTTATAAATCTCTTTTTATGGATTCACTTGTTTCTTTGGTAAAAAAAATAGAGGTGCCTTTTTCTGAAGAATTTATGCTTGATAAAATGGTGCTTGCTGCAGTGGGTCATTCAGGTATTCCGTTTGCAACTCTTATTGCAGACAAATTTTCTCTTCCAATGCTGTACATAAGGGATGTATCAAAAAAGCATGGTAAAAAAAATATAATTGAAGGTTCTGCAAAGCAGGGCGCATCTGCGCTCTTATTTACAGATACTCTTTCATCAAAAGCAAAAATAGAAAATGCAGCAAGAGCTCTTGAGGAAGCAAGCATCAATATAATTGGCGTTATTACAATTCTTGATTTGCTTAATGTTTCCAAAATAAAAATTGATGATCCGGCTAAGACTGGCAAAAGCAGAAAAGTGCCGGTCTATTCTCTAATAAATCTTGCAGGCATCATAAAGCGCGCGAAAAAAAGTTATTTAGCGGATAAAAAAGTAATTAAAAAGATGATTAACTGGAGCAAGGGAAAAAATGAAGCACCTGCGGACGATAATATTGCTGAGCCTAAAGCCGGAGAAAAAACTCTTGTGCTGGAAGCTCTTCAAAAAATACGGGAAAGTAACGCAAAAGAAGCTGCCCAAATACTGCTGGACATAAAAGCTGTAGCGCTTTCCGTAAAAGAGCCTTTTCGTTATGCATCGGGAATCCTGAGCCCTATTTACTGCGACAACAGACTTCTTATTTCGCACCCCGACAAGTGGAATACTATAATAGACATTATGGCAGAGATAATCGAAACAGAAGTAGGGCTCGAAAATGTAGAAGTAATCGCAGGGACTTCTACTGCTGGAATTCCTCATGCAGCGCTGCTTGCAGAATTATTCTCGCTGCCAATGGTATATGTAAAATCCGAAAAAGGGGAGATAGGGAAAAAATCAAATATCGAAGGCGCCCTTTTTTATGGCAAAAAAGTTTTGGTTATTGAAGACCTTGTGAGTACAGGAAAAAGCTCTATAGAATCTGTGAAATTGCTAAGGGAGCAAGGAGCAATAGTTGATAATTGCGTTGCTATTTTTACATATCAAATGGAGTCAGCAATAAAAATCTTTGCAGATGAAAAATGCAATCTGTTTACTGCTTCGAATTTTAAAACTCTTATTAAGACTGCGGTAGACAAAAAGTATATTAAAAGAGAAGAAGCTGAAAAAGCAGAAGACTGGAACAATAGCCCGGCAGAGTGGGGGAAAAAGCACGGATATGAGTAACAATTTTGCAGACAGGCTTATTACTTTAATTGAAGAAAAAAAGAATCCTTCTGTAGTGGGGCTCGACCCGGCAATAGAAAGCTTGCCTGCCAGTATAATCGAAAAATATAAGCTTCCTGCGCACGGCAAAGAAAATATTTTTCAGGCAGCGGCGGAAGCAGTGCTTGAGTTTAACAAGGCGATAATAGATTCAGTTTGCGACATTGTGCCTGCGGTAAAGCTGCAAGCAGCATATTATGAAGAGCTTGGCGCTGAAGGCATAGCTGCGTTTAAGGAAACTGCATCTTATGCAAAGGCAAAAGGAATTATAACAATAGGTGATGTTAAACGAAACGATATCGGGAATACCTGCAAAGCTTATTCAAACGCATATCTTGGCAAAGCAGAGATATTTGGAACAAAAGTGCAGGTCTTTGATTTTGACGCAGTTACCATAAACAGCTACCTTGGACGCGAAGGCGTGGAACCATTTTTAGAAGATTGTTCCGCTTATGGAAAGGGTGTTTTTATTCTTGTAAAAACATCGAATCCGGGCTCGGAAGAGTTTCAGGGTTTAACGACAGATAAAGGTAAAAACTATTTTGTGATGGGTCAGCTTGTTGCAGAATGGGGCAGGGGACTCAAGGGAAAAAGCGGATACAATTGCATTGGCGCTGTTGTTGGCGCAACATATCCACAAGAGGCTGCGATTTTAAGACAGAGTATGCGGGAAACGCTTTTTCTGGTTCCGGGCTATGGAGCGCAGGGGGGCTCGGCAGACGACATTGCGGACTGCTTTAATGCGGACGGGCTCGGAGCCTTGGTTAATTCCTCGCGCGGAATAATTTTTGCATACAAAAAACATAAAGATGAAAAAAATTACAGCAGATATGCAAGAGAAGCATCTCTTGTAATGAAAGAGGATATTTCAAAAGCATTGATTAAAAAAGGAATTTACAGATGGTAGATGAACAAGTGGCAAATGGAAACAACACAACTTCGAAGCGGGCAATAATTACAGTGCTTGGCGCAGACAAAGTAGGGATTATTGCAGGAGTAACGACTGCTCTTGCAAGACTTGGAATAAATATTATTGATATTTCGCAAACAACAATGCGCAATATTTTTACAATGATTATGCTCGTTGAACTTGATAAAGCCGCAAAACCGATTCAGGAAATTATCGATGACCTTGAAAACGAAGGCAAAAAACTTAATGTCGAAGTAAGGCTTCAGCTCGAAGAAATATTTAAGGCAATGCACAGAATATAGGAGCATAAAAAATGCTGATTCCATCAGAGATTGTAGAAACCATAAAAATGATTCACGAGGAAAACCTCGATATACGAACAGTTACTGTCGGCATATCCCTGCGCGATTGCTGCGACAGTAGCGGCAAAAAATCAAGGGAAAAAATATACGAAAAAATAACACGGATTGCAGAAAAGCTTGTTAAAACAGGCGAAAATATTGAAAAAGAATATGGTATACCAATAATTAATAAAAGAATATCTGTAACGCCTATTTCACTTATTGCAGAATCATCCGAAGATGAAAACTATACAGAATATGCGGTAACGCTCGATAAAGCAGCAAGCATCTGCGGAGTAAATTTTATAGGCGGCTTTTCCGCTCTTGTGCATAAAGGCTACACAAAAGGAGACAAAATTCTTATTGATTCAATACCCGAAGCGCTGGCAGTAACAGATAAAGTTTGCTCATCTGTAAATCTTGCTACAACCAAAGCAGGAATAAATATGGATGCAGTGCGCCACATGGGGATCATAATCAAAGAGGCTGCGGAGAAAAGCGCCAGCAAAAATGCTATTGGGTGCGCAAAGCTTGTTGTTTTTGCAAATGTTCCGGAGGACAATCCTTTTATGGCAGGCGCTTTTCATGGTGTTGGCGAGCCCGAAACCACAATTAATATTGGAATAAGCGGACCGGGTGTAATACAGAATGTTATTAAAAAAGCAGGCTTGCAGGCAGATTTTGGCGTTGTTTCCGAAGAGATAAAAAGAGCTGCATTTAAAATAACAAGAGTAGGCGAGCTTGTAGGGCGGGAAGCTTCCCGCAGACTCAAAATCCCATTTGGCATTGTAGACCTTTCGCTTGCGCCAACACCTGCACGCGGAGACAGCGTTGCCCATATTCTCGAAGAGATGGGGCTCGAAGTTTGCGGTACTCACGGAACAACTGCTGCTCTTGCTCTTTTAAACGATGCAGTAAAAAAAGGCGGCTCAATGGCATCTTCGTACATAGGCGGTTTAAGCGGCTCCTTTATTCCTGTAAGCGAAGATGCAGGAATGATAGCTGCTGTAAAATCCGGTCATCTGAATATTGAAAAACTCGAAGCCATGACTTGCATCTGTTCTGTGGGGCTTGATATGATAGCAATCCCGGGTGATACTTCGGCAGAAACAATTTCCGCAATTATTGCAGATGAAGCTGCCATAGGAGTTATAAACAATAAAACCACGGCAGTAAGACTAATACCTGCGCCCGGAACAAAAGTAGGCGATATTGTTAATTTCGGAGGTTTGCTTGGAAGCGCGCCTGTTATGAAGGTAAGTAACGCTTCAAGCGCTTCGTTTATTCATAGAGGAGGAAGGATTCCTTCGCCATTAAATGCACTTAAAAACTAAATATGCGGAGCTGACAATGAAAAAACCTGTTTATGAAATTGCTGCAGTGCATGACCTTTCCGGCTACGGGAAATGCTCGCTTACTGTTGCAATTCCAATTCTTGCAGTAATGGGAATGCAGGCTTGTCCGCTTGCAACTTCTATTTTATCTACACAAACATCGGGTTTTAACAATTACACTTTTTTTGACTTTACAGATCAAATGGAAAAAATCATAAATCACTGGGAGAGCCTTAATCTAAAATTCGATGCTATTTACACAGGGTTTCTTGGGTCTGCAAGGCAAATAGATATAATCCTGAACTTCATTGAGAGGTTTAATCACGAAAAAATGCTTATAGTAATTGATCCTGTTTTAGGAGATGACGGAAAGTTGTATGATACTATCGATAAAACAATTGTTGGAGAAATGAAAAAGCTTGTAACAAAAGCAAATCTTATTACTCCGAATATTACAGAAGCGGCAATACTTCTAGGAGAAGACAATTATGGCAAGCTTTCGGATAACAAGATTAAATCCATTCTTGGCTCACTTGCAGACATGGGACCAGAAATGGTTGCTATTACAAGCGTTATTGCAGAAAATGAGAAATTCCCGATTGTCGTTGCTTATGATAAAAAGCTGAACAAATACTGGAAAATAAGAAACGACTATGTTCCTGCAAGTTATTCCGGCACTGGAGACATATTTGCAAGCATAGTAACAGGCTGCACACTTAGAGGAGATACTCTGCCTATATCTGTTGCAACTGCTATTTCGTTTATTACCGAGGCGATTAAAGATACTTATGCCTGCAATATTCCACCAAGAAACGGAATAATGTTTGAGAGAGTACTTGGTATGTTACTCGAACCATCAGTCTGCTGCGCGCAAAATTCGCTGCAAGTTGTGCGAGGCGAATTTGCCGGACTTGCAGAGATATGATATTTGTTACAGATTTTGACGGTACATTATTCAGAGATGATCTTACAATAAGCAGTGTTGATTTAGATACTTTTGAAAAACTGGGGAACCATGGTGTAATAAGAGTTATTGCAACCGGACGATCTTATCATTCTGCATTAAGAGTTATTCCGCAGAACTTCCCGATTGATTATCTTGTTTTCTCATCGGGCGCAGGAATAATGGAGTGGAAAAACAAAGAAATTATAAAAATTCATTCATTAAATAAAACCCAAATAGAAAAAACAGTAAAAATATTAAAAGAAAACAAATGCGACTTTATGCTTCATGATAAAATACCGGATAATCACTGTTTTTATTTTCACAAATTCTCGGACAGCGTTTCAAAGACCAAGGAAAGCGATTTTGACAGAAGATGCAGCGCTTATTCAAGGTATGGCAAAAAACTAACTGATGAGGCAATAAGAGAACTGGAAGAGGCGTGCCAGTTTATTGTAATATTTCCTTACAGCTTTTGGAAGACGCAAACAGAAATATATGAAGAATTAAAAGAAAAGCTTAAAAAAACAACAGGGCTTCATATCATCAGGACAACATCCCCGATGGATAAAAAATCGCTCTGGGTCGAAATATTCCCGGAAGGAGTTTCAAAAGCTCTTGGAATAAAAACAATTGCAGATTTGTTATTATTGGATTATAATTCTGTAGCAGCGGTTGGAAATGATTTTAATGATCTTGATATGTTAAAGTGGGCGAAAAATGCGTTTGTGGTTGAAAACGCGCCTGCAGAGCTTAAAGAAGAGTTTATAACTGTAAAATCCAATAACGAAAACGGATTTACCGATGCTGTAAATAAATGTTTTGGTTTCGAAACAGGGAGCAGCAATGAGAGGTGAAAAAAATATTGATTTTGCCATTAGAAAAGTAAAAGACTTTCCTAAAAAAGGAGTGCTCTTCTATGACATAACAGGGCTCCTTGTAAACCCCGATGCTTTTAACTTTTGCATACAAAAAATGATAGAGTTTTACGAAGGCAGGGCAATAAAGCGAGTTGCTGCAATTGAAGCGCGAGGATTTCTTTTTGCTGCTCCGTTAGCGTATCATCTTGGTGTGCCTATTGTTCTTGTGCGAAAGAAAAACAAGCTTCCAGGCGAAACCATTAAGAAAAATTATTCTCTTGAATACGGAGAGGATTCAATCGAGATACATAAATCAGATGTATTGCCCGGAGAAAAAATACTTGTTGTAGACGACCTTATTGCTACCGGCGGAACACTTGCTGCTGCATGCGATTTACTGGAATCTGCTGGCGCGGAGATCGAGGAGATTTTTGCAGTAATTGGGCTTCCTTTTCTTAATTACATGGAAATTCTTGCAAAGTATAAGATTACAACTCTAATAGAATATGATGAATAGTATTAGCCCTCAGGGGAATCTAATCCCTCTTTGTGTCCAAAGCCAAGACCATTAAAAATTTACTGCCCGAGGAGGATTTGAACCCCCAAAGCAAGAGCCAGAATCTTGTGTGTTACCGTTACACTATCGGGCAATGTTGAACAAAAAGTCTGCGAAGCTGACTTTTTGCTTGCCTCCTTTCACAAGGAGGCGAACGCTAATTCGTATCTATAAAATATCCAAATATTGATTTTTTGTCAATATTCATGCACTTTCTGCACACGGCAAACCGTAATGTCTAAACCATTTTGTGAAAAAATAAAAACACCTTACTTGACAAAAAATCAAACTTTCGCTAAATTAACCATACATCAGGGTGGCGTAGCTCAGTCGGTAGAGCAAGCGGCTCATATCCGCTTGGTCAGGGGTTCAAGTCCCTTCGCCACTAAAAAACCTTAATCCCCGATTTTTTCTGGGGATTTTTTTATTAGAAATACCTGCATATTAGGACAAAATAAATAGAAGAAGAACTCAAAGTTCGTAATCACGGCGAAAGCTGATGTTTTTAGGAACCCGCTGATTTATTCAATCAAGAATAAATTGCACAGCATCCCGAACTTGTTCGGGGCTACAATACATTCTTTAGATTAAAACAGCTTTTTCCAGTCTAAGCAGCGCTTCTTTTTTATCAATCCCTCCCGCATACCCGGTAAGGTGCCCTGTAGCCCCTAGCACCCTGTGGCATGGAATTATTATTGAAATTGGATTATGCCCCACAGCCCCGCCAACAGCCTGAGCAGACATGGAGTTGAGCCCCCTTTTTTCTGCAAGCTGCTTTGCGATTTCACCATAAGTGGTAACCGCCCCGTATGGAATTTTTAACAAAATCTCCCAAACCTCTCTTTGAAAATCAGTTCCAGCCGGCTCAAGCCTTAAATCCTGCAAAGAAGGATTTTTCCCTGCAAAATAGTTTTTAATCCAAACCTTTATTTCTTTGAAAACAGGATAAGTGGGTTTATTTATCCAACCCTCTGTTTTGGCTGGATAATATTTTTGCCCTACAAACCACAAACCTGTAAGCGCGTTGTTTTCCGCAGATATTATGATCGGCACCAATGGAGTGTCAATTTCGCATGTGTAAATCATTATTTATTATACTGATGAAGCGCAACGAATTAGTCAAGCATTTTATCATTAAGCGCTGTTTAGGAACCATCGCTCGTAGTTACCTGAAGAGAAGACTAGTAACCTTATGAGCAGGGCTTTGCGATTGCTCGCGCTCTATTGGCTAGAACTCCGGTGGGGAACCTTTGCTCGCTTATGCTCGCTCGGCAGGAAATTCCGGCAAATATTTCCAGTATCTAAGAGGAATAAAGCTGCGCTGTAACTTTGAATTACTCCGACTCTCATTATTTATTGAAGTATGATAATTTTTCCACATTTTTTCCCAATCATCAGTTTTTTCTTCCTTAAACCACGGGTGCTCAGGATCAAAAATTAATAACTTTGCAAGTTCTGACTCATCCCTCATAAGCAGGATATTCCGTTTTTCATCAAGAATTGCCCATCGGGAATCCCCAAAACGTCGCGTAAAATGATGAGCCAATGTCGGAAGAATAAAGTGATCCGGAGCGCACCTTGCGATTGCCACATTGTTTGCACCAACAGAAAACCTTAAGATTCCCAGGAAAAAGTGAGACTCCTGCCTTGCTTTTCTTGCAGCATCAATGACCTTTTTTATATTCATATCTGCCAGGTCGGACATTACCCTTCCAACTGCTAAGTCGGCATTTTTAGCAATCTGCTTCGCACTATTGCTGCCCCCGCCGCTACATCCACGCCGCAGTTTTTCTTTTCGCGTGCCATTTTCTCCATACCCAGCATTCTGCTCTTCACACTGCGCCCGGCCGGCCGCCACTATCTTCCAGGCAAAATGTATAATCTCCCGCTCTAGCGAAAGTTCACTCATCCACGCATAGAGAATATCCTTATAAGCCCTGCCTGAGTACTTTATAATCTCCTGTCCGGAGAAAGAGTTTCTGCACGGCTCAAAATATTTATACGTTTCTTGCTCGTGCGTCCCCTCCGTAAAGAAAAAATCTTTTTGAGATTCTCCATCATCTGCCATTTCATTAAAAAGCTCACCCTGAGATAACTCCTGGCTCGAACAATCACCAACTATCCCTTTGCCGCTCACACCCAAAGGTTTTGTATGTAAACTGGAAACACTATTGATTTTGACCAGCAGCCTATTCTCGCGAAATACAAAGTCCAGAATAGAGAATATAGAAAAAATTGTGCCGTCATACGCCGGAGCGGAACCTAAGTGCCCCTTGTGGATATCGTCCGCATTCACTCGCTCGCCGTCATATGTTTTTTCTATTGACCCCATAAATCTCTCACCTCTCTTACTGGACTTAGAATACTACACGTTTGTTAAGTGCGCAAGCCGAAAGTTATAAAAGACAAGAAAAAAGAAAGCAAGTAGCTGAAAAAGCCTCTTTAGTTGTTATAGAGTGTAACTGGTAATATGTGTTATAATAAACCTTAAATACTGTAGCCAGAAGAGTATTGGTCGGAATATAATGAAATTCTACTTAGCACAGGAGGTGGTAGGTTGGGTGGTCACGATTATCAGATTGAAAATTTAGATACAGGGATTGGTTCTGGATTGTTGGTCGTCCACATTTTAATAGTTCCCGAACTTTTGCTGCTGTTATAGCGTTTAGGAATGAATTCGGTCCTTCTCCTTTTGCGACTTTACGAATTCATTCAATAAAAAATGGTGTTTACCGTACAATAAAGGAAACTTCAATATTTAGAGACGAAAATATGATGTATGATTTAACATGGATCAATGATTATGAGTTCAAAATAGAAAATCGGGAGCATGGTGTAATCCATGTTCAATTAAATGATGAGATACAATTAACAATAACGTTAGACGATGTACGATTTTGCTTTAGTTAAATATTGCTCTTTTTATTCAAGTAAAAAACAAACATTGTCATTGCTTTCCAACCATTATACTCACAAAAACATACAAATAAAGCTTATTTATTAAGGCATACTCTTTTTGTCTTTGGGTTCTGGTATATAATCCTTAAAAATTTCAATAAATGAAACCAAAAAAATATTTACCACCTTATCATCACGCCATATAAATGCACCATTAAACCAATTACTCCACTCACCAATGTACTCAATATAAGGCAAAATATACCATCCATTGTATTCTCTTGCTTGACGATTAAATATATACTCAAATTGCCTAATCAAATCCTGCACAATTTCACTAGTATCATCACCATTCAAACTAATTACAGATTGCGTCCAATTGTCATGACCATGTATAGCAGTAGTTCCTAGAGGCTGTTCAAGATCAGAAAACCAATCATATAGCTGTAAAAATTCTACTGAAGGCCATCCTTTGGTTGAGCTTGGCTGATTTCTAAACCATTCATCTTCAATAAATCTTATTCCTCTCGTGTGCCAGTTAAAACCAATATGCGGATTTTGTTCGTTATTTGAAAATTGTGCAAACGCTGCTGAAAAGCCAATAAAGAAAATTATAGCTAAAATCCATTTTCTTTTCATAATACAATTCTATCCCTTTTTTTATTTTGTCAATAGTCATTCAATTTGTTAAATGCAGGTTTGCACTTTAATAGAACTTTTAACTTCATGACCAAACGGCGTTGGATTATTCTCTTTGACCGTCCAATCTAGTTACAATTTCTTCGTCTATTAGTGCTCTGTTCAAATAATAACGTGCTTGGATTGGATTATCAACCTGCTCTGCAAGTCTCCTGTAAGTAAAGGCACGGTTGGAATACGCTAACCTATAATGCCTGGAATTGGGGTGTATCCTTATAACTTCGCTAAAATCCAAGATTGCTTCGTTATATATCCCCAACCTGAAATGTACATAGCCTCTGTCAAAGAAAGCCCTATAGTTGTTGTTGTCTAATTGCACCGCTATACTAAAGCTTTCAATTGCTTCTTCATATCTTCCAAGAAACGCAAGTGAAACACCTTTGTTGGAAAAATTCATTGTATCCTCGCTGTTTAACCTTATCGCAGAATTGTAGTCTTCCAACGCCATCTCATCGAGTCCAAGCTTTGAAAGGAGCACTCCTCGATGCTGAAAATTCAAATGATTCAACGGGTTTATTTCAACAGCCCTATTCAAATCATTAAGCGCTGAAATAAAATCGCCGATAACAGTGTAAAGAAAAACACCCCTTAGCGTCCGAAATCTGTCATTTTCTTGATCTAAATATACGGCCATGTTGTAATCATGGCGAGCTCTAACTGGATTATTTAAATTTTGAAAAATCTTTGCTCGCCAAGCATATGCCTCGGCAAAAGTATTGTCCAGTTCAATAGCACGGGAAAACGAATCCAATGCTAACAACATGTCATTCAACCTATAGTAAACAACTCCTATATGGAGATGTGCCAACGCGTGATTAGGATTTAGCCTTATCGCTTCCTTACCAACTGAATGAGCTTCTTGAAATAGCCCTTCAAGAAGATAACGCTCTCCAATATCTATTAACTCATCAACTGTTTGCGAAAACGATATATGAGCAATCAATGTGAATGCTAAAAATAAAAACAAATATTTTTTCATTCTGAACCTATGTTGTTTAAATATCCCAGAAGACATAATACATCATTTTTGGTACACATTCTTTCTTTGCATACCGTTATTTTATCATGTGATTTCCAAAAAAGCTAGCTATATCATCCAAGTTGTGCAACAATTACGTTTGCTAGGCGAAGTATATTTTGCTTTTCATTATTTTTTAGTTCTTTTATGTAACATTGGTATTAACCAACCAAAAAATGCTCCTATCACCGCCCCAACTAATACATCCGTTAGAAAATGAGTTCCAGAGAGTATTCTTGTTACTGCAATACCTATTGCTAATGTGAATGTTCCAATTATGATAGGTAGTTTCCATGTAGAACTCGGATTTTCTAGCGAAAAAGTAACACTCAAAAATGCAGCTGGAAAAAAAGCCATTAAAGCTGTGCCTGAAGGAAAACTTCGATTGCATATAAATTCGCTATATGCTAGAATTTCATCAAAATACAAGTATGGTCTATATCTATCAAATACATTTTTCAACCCTCTTACACCAGTATTTAAGATAAATGCCTGTGAATACATTACTCCATATGTCAACCAATTTCCTTTGTTTCTTATATTTATTGATAGAGGAGATATTACTGGTAAAATTAAAGCAATAGCAACTAAAATATACTTAATTTTATCCAATGTTTCATTGTAAGGAAACATTAATCCTCTATCAAAAATATTCACATCATCTCTATTAAGATCAGCAGGTATATTCTCTGATTCAATATTAATAGAAAATGGAATTATTCGGATACATATTATAAGGATAAATATAAACAAAAAAACAATAATGTCTTTTTTAAAATTATATCTAAATACGCTTTCTGGCGGCAAATTAAATCCTGTTGTAAAAAAACGAATCAATATATTTTCTTTTTCCTTCATATGATTATATTATGCCTTTGTTCTTAATTTATCAAGTTCCCTTTTTATAACCTTCAATAACTTGCATTATTCCCTAGAAGATATTCAAAATATATTTCGCCTAACTAATTACAAACGTAATTGTTCTAGATATCGATGTTGGAGCATTTTGTATTATATTTTTGATATTTTTCGTTTAAATCACTGTAAAAATCATAAAAAATATCTTCATTCTTTTTGTCCACCCCGTCTATAAGACATAACCTGAATTTATCTGATAAATTATATAAAACAATTATTTCACTTGATGGTTTAACAAAGTCACCTATAGACGGATCAAAAAATTTTACTTCATTTAACTGTAAATCAAAAATCGTATTAAAATAAATATATCTTTCTCCGTTGTTTATATTAATACATTCATCATTAATAACTATATTGATTAATCTTCCATATTTTTCATGATCTCTTTTATTGCTAAGATATACAACAAATATAGCCGTACCAACGAACAAAAAAATTACAAGAATTAGCAATACAACTACAAAATTAGTTGAAAGAGGTAAAACTGCAATTGCATAAGAAGCCAATCCAAATACCGCGCATAATATTATCGCCAATAATAACCCTGTCACTCCTGATTTTATAGCGTAATTAGTAACCTCAAAATGCTTTATTTTGTATTCTTTCATAGTAAAATTATACTGGGAGGTATTTTTTTGTCAACATTTAAACTATTTTGAATTAATATGTTGCCAAATTTCGCATACCGTTGTTAGGCGATGTTTGACCTTTTTAATTTTCTTTATCGGTTTTTACTTTTTATATCATTCTTTTTAATATTCATAGCCTAAATCAAGTAATATATTCAAATTTCTTATGGCATCCGGGTTTCCCTGCGCCGCAGCTTGCCGAAACCAATATATCGCTTGCCCAATATTCTGCTCTACGCCAGATCCATGGAAATAGAATGCGCCTACGTTCGACTGTGCCTGCGGATGTCCTTGCTCTGCGGCTCGCTTGAACCAATATGCCGCCTGTTCAAAATTTTGTTCTACTCCATGCCCTAGAGCATAAAATACGCCCAAATAATGTTGAGGCAGCAAATACCCTCCTTCTGCGGCTTTTCTTGTCCAATATATTGCCTGATCGTAGTTCTGTTCTACTCCTTGCCCATGAAAATAGAACCTACTTAAATAATATTGAGACCGTAAATACCCTTGCGCGGCAGCTTTTCTTACCCAATATGCTGCCTGAACGAAATCCTGCGCTACTCCACGCCCGTAAAAATAGTACAGGATCAGATTTATTTGAGACTGAAGATGCCCTTGTCTTGCGGCTTTTCTTGTCCAATATACTACCTGAACAAAATCCTGTTCTACCCCGCGCCCGTGATAGTAACTAAAAGTTAATTTTAATTGAGCCTCTAACTGTCCTTGTCTTGCAGCTCTCCTTGTCCAATATGCTGCTCGAATGTGATCCTGTTCTACTCCAAGTCCGTAATGATAGAGTACACCTAAATTCTTTTGAGCCGTTTTATCCCCTTGTATTGCAGCTCTCCTTGTCCAATATGCTGCCCGAACGTGATCCTGTTCTACTTCAAGTCCCTGAAGATAGAATAAACTTAAATTCCATTGAGCCTCTACCACCCCATATTCTGCAGCTTTTCTTGCCCAATATAGTGCCTGAACGAAATCCCGATCTCCCAAAAGCCCTTGAAGATAGATATTTGCTAAATTATGCTGAGCGAATGGATCTCCTAGCCTTGCGGCTATCCTAAACCAATGCGCCGCTTGTTCAAAATTCTGTTCATCAAAATGACGTTTGCCAATTCTAAAAATACTATCCAGACCATCATAAACATTAGCCTCACCATTTACAGAAAAAATTGAAAAGACTAGCAAAATCAAAAACGAGAATCGATATTTCAACGCAGACCCCCTAAAACTATTTTTATAGAAGTATAATTGATACAAAATGATTTGCCAAGTTCGGACAGCTGCTTATGATATTTGTACAGGCAGCGAAGAAGTAATATAAGCAGTTGCTTTGCAAACTATAGAGAGCGTTTCGTCCCAAGATCATGCCCGAATATCAGCTCAAAAATCAAAAGCCAACTGCGAACCCGCCGAACCCTGCTCCCCATGTATCAGCTTAACCCTGATTCTCTCCGGATCATCCGGCTTATCAATAAAACTCCCCGAAGCAGTAATAAAATAACGCGCCCGCTTTAAAACAACTCCCAAAGATTTCAGAATATCAAAAGTTAAAAGAGAAGACCTGCGCTGCCCAATAATCCGCTGCGCAGAGACAGCCCCAATCCCCGGAACCCTCAACAGCTCCTCATAACTCGCCTTGTTAACCTCAACAGGAAAAAAATCCAGATGCCTAAGCGCCCAGACAGTTTTCGGATCAAGGTCTTTATCAAGAAAAGGCGACACAGGATCAAGAATCTCATCTGGAGAAAAATTGTAAAACCTCATAAGCCAGTCCGCCTGATACAACCTGTGCTCCCGCACAAGCGGCGGTCCTTCAATATCTGGAAGCAGCGGGTCACGCATCGCCAAATCGCCATTGAGCCCCACAGGAATAAAAGCAGAGTAGTAAACACGCTTAAGAGCATATTTGCGGTACAGAGCCCCGGAAAGTGCAATAATTTGCCTGTCATCCTCGTTACTCGCACCAACAACAAGCTGCGTACTTTGCCCCGCAGGCGCAAACTTAGGCGCCTTTTTAATAGTCCGGCTCAACCCATCTTCCTTAATCTCCAGCCCGGATTGCGAAATATAACTCATAGCCCCAAAAATCTCTTTCCCCGACTTCTCCGGCGCAAGAATCCTCAGACTCTTCTCTGTCGGCAGCTCAATATTCGCGCTCAAGCGGTCTGCCCAGTACCCTGCTTCCCACAGAAGCCTTTCTCCTGCGCCCGGAATTACCTTAAGGTGAATATACCCCCCAAAGCCCGCCTCCAGCCGCAGCTTCTTCGCAGTTCCCACAAGCTGCTCCATTACAATATCCGGATCCGCAAAAATCCCAGACAACAAAAAAAGCCCCTCGATATAGTTACGCCGGTAAAACTCTATCGTTAGCTTCACCAGCTCGTCCTTTGTAAACGACGCCCGCCTGATATCCGCAGATGCCCGGTTCGCGCAAAACACACAATCATATTTGCACACATTCGAGAACAACAGCTTCAGCAAAGTAACGCATCGCCCGTCGCCTGTCCAGCTATGGCATACCCCCATGGCAACGCTCGAACCCATGCCGCCCTTCCTGGCAGCATGATGCTTGCCCCGAGTCCCCGATGATGCACAGGAAGCATCATATTTTGCCGCTTCCGCCAGAATTGAGATTTTTTCCTCTAGTTCCACGATTATACTATACACCTGTTTAGTAATTATTGCAAGAACTTTTTTTCTTTTTTTTACTTTTAAAACAATGATAAAGAGGGGAGTAGGCGAAGCCATATGGTTCAAAGTCGGTTTTTTACAAGAAAGGGCTGTCTAACAAAAGCAAATTATTAGACAGCTCTGCGCAAGGGAATCGCTGATTAAATTTGACTCTAATCATCGATTCCATGATTTTTCCTCGTTTTCCCTTGGAAAACTGCGAAAAAATGATAATAATGTATTGCTGATTTATTCTCGATTGAATAAATCAGCGGTTTCCTAGATTAGCTTACAATAGCGATAATTTCGCTTGCTTTAACAATAAGATATTCTTCGCCGTCAATTTTTATATTTGTTCCGGCATATTTGTCGTACATTACTTTTTGCCCGACTTTTACTTTTATAGCATCGTTATCATCACCAACTGCAGAAACAGTACCTGTTTGTGTTTTTTCTTGAGCAGTCTGTGGTATAAAGAGTCCGCCTTTTGTTTTCTCTTCGGACTCTGCAATTTTAATTAATACCCTATCTCCTAGTGGTATGATTTTCATTTTCTCCTCCAAATTATGGTATTTAAAATTAATTTTTATAAATAATAGCAAAAAAAATATACGAATCTTAATGATAATCGTCAAGGAAAAAAATAAAATTTTTCACTGTGTCATTTTAGCCCACAAAAACAACTGGTTTTCGCTAAGCTGCATACTTATGACACATCAGAGAATTGTTCCTATCAGCATAAAAATAAATGCTTATACTGTAAGTAATTATTTTTATGAAAAGTTGGCACGAAAATTGCATACAAATATATCAGAAATAGATTTGGGAGGGTTTAAAAAGGCAATGGTCGCAAAACAGAAGACAAAAAAAACAAAAGAAATGGATAATGAAAATATTCTTGCTTTATATCTCAAGGAAATAAATAATATACCGCTTTTATCGAGAGAAGAAGAAGAAAAATATGCCCGCCTTGCTGCCAAGGGCGACAAACATGCGCGCGATATGCTTGTGAAATCAAATCTCAGATTTGTTGTAAATATTGCAAAAAAGTACAGAAATAATGGAATAGATTTTGACGATTTAATCAATGAGGGAAATATTGGGCTTATCAATGCGATAGAAAAGTATGATGTTGAGAGAAAATATCATTTTATTTCCTATGCTGTATGGTGGATAAGGCAGGCGATCTTAAAAGCTATTGGTGAAAAATCGAGGATGATAAGGCTTCCGCTAAACAGAGTGGGCGAGCTTGTGCAGATCGAAAAAGTTAAAAAAGAATATCTTTCTGTTGATGGGACAGAGCCTGAAATTAAAGACATTGCATCACACCTTAGCCTTTCTGAGGAGCATATAAAAGAGATGATAAGTATTTCAAGAGAGCATATTTCTCTTGAAACTCCCGTTACTTCTTTTGAAAGAGACTCTGCAAAAATTGGCGATTATCTCGAAGATACAATGTATAAGCAACCGGATGAGTATATTGTTGACAAGTCTTTAAAGGAAGATATAAGCAACCTGCTGTCGTCGTTATCTATAAAAGAAGCAGATATTATTGAGCAAAGATTTGGGCTTAACGGTGAATCTCCGCAATCTCTTAAAGAAATTGGAGACAAGTATAATCTTACAAAAGAGAGAATAAGGCAGATAGAAAAAAAGGCTCTTGAGAGATTAAAGCTGGCTCCTGAAACTCAATACCTTGAAGCATATATGATTGCTTGATAACGTAATGTAAGATAATGAGAGACTCTAATATTATAAGCTTACCATGCAGCCAGCGAGCTAATGACCCGCTGATTTATTCAATCGAGAATAAATCAGCTTTACCTTATTATCCTTTTTTCGTAGTTTTCTGCAAGAAAACGAGAAAAAATGTGGAAGCACTGATTAG
>JGI20163J15578_10000132_pt1 | contig 29625 bp, 31 predicted proteins | sample TergutCu122P1_FD_15578 | JGI IMG/M metagenome (IMG submission 15578)
TATANATAAACTTTCTTCCATGTTTCAGGCTTTCGTCATTCTTGCTTGCATTATGATTTGGTTAAAATGACGAAATTTTTTATTTGTCGGATAGACCCTAGTAAATAAGCAACTTAAGGAGTTGGAGACATGCAAGGATTCGCAGGAAAGTTTGTAGGAAAGTGGAACACCCTTACGCTGGTTAGTGTAGCTGTGGGTGCCGCACTGTTTGGCGTACTTATGGTATACGGCAGCATACCTGTATTTGCCAACACATTTTTAACATCTGCAATGATTGTACCCGTTGTTGTAGGCGCGTTGTTTGGGCCGCTGCCCGCATTTGTTACACTTGGTATCGGCAACATTATTGCCGACCTTATTGGCGGATGGGGCTTGTGGTTTGACTGGGCCGTTGGCAACGCGGTTCTTGGGTTGTTTGTGGGTGCGCTGCCGCTGTACGGTGCCCGTATTGACGAAGGCATTTTTGGCCTTAAGCATGCCATAATTTATGCGATTGTTGTCATAGTTGGCAACGCTGTTGCTTTTGGTGTTGTTACACCTATTATGACTTCAATTTTCTACGCGGCAGATTTGGAAATTACGCTTATTCAATCTATGTTTGCGTTTGTTTCCAACATAATTGTGCTTACAGTTGTGGGTATTCCTCTTTTATTCTTGCTTGCCGGCCGCTACAGGAAGCGCAGCAATTTAAAAATGGAAGACTAATCATGAGTGACAACCACACGAAAAAACCTGTTATTGAGTTTGCGGACTTTGGCTTCCAATACAAAGTTCAAACTTCTCCCACACTCCACAATATAAATTTGACCCTTTATGAAGGGGAAAAGGTACTTATTTTGGGGGCGTCCGGCAGCGGCAAATCTACATTAGCAAATTGTATTAACGGAATAGTGCCCTTTTCATACAAGGGCACTATTTCCGGTTCTTTAAAAGTTAACGGTTTGGAAACGCGGGACCTTTCTATTTTTGAGCTTAGCAGGTATGTAGGTACGGTTTTACAAGATTCCGACGCGCAGTTTGTAGGGCTCTCTGTTGGCGAAGACATTGCTTTTGCAATGGAAAACGATAATATTCCCCGGGACGAAATGCTGGTAAAAGTGTTTGAAAACAGCCAAAAAGTTGGAATGCAAGATTTTTTGGCGGCACTGCCCTTTAACCTGTCCGGCGGGCAAAAGCAAAAAGTCGCCCTTGGTGGTGTACTTGGCGAGGATATGAATATACTAATATTTGACGAGCCTCTGGCGTCTTTAGACCCAAAGGCAGGCACCGCCGCCATAGACTTGATTGACCATATTTCTAAAGACCGCACAGTTATAATTATCGAACATCGTTTGGAAGACGTTTTATACCGCCCTGTGGACCGTATTATTGTAATGGATGAAGGGCGGATTGTAGCCGACACAACCCCAATCGGGCTGTTGTGCGGCACAACTTTGCTGGAGTACGGCATACGCGAACCATTGTACATTACTGCGTTAAAATATGCCGGGTGCCGCTTGGCAGGTATTCAGCAGCTGGAAGATGTAGAAAATATAGACATAAACGACGAAAACAAAAAAAAGCTGCTGGCTTTTTTTGAAAATAAAACAGACAGTGCAGGGCCGGAACAGGGCGAAGAAATAATTCGCCTGGATAACATAACCTTCGCCTACGACCAGGAAGCAAACCCCAGAAATGTTTTGCGCAATATTTCTTTTTCAATTAATAAAGGCGAGCGCATAGCTTTAATCGGTAAAAATGGCGCGGGGAAATCTACCGTGGCAAGGCTTGTCTGTGGTATTAGCCGCCCAAAGACCGGGGCAATTTATATCGGCGGCCGGGACTACAAAAACCTGAGCATAAAAGAAATTGGCGAAAATATTGGTTTTGTTATGCAAAACCCAAATCAAATGCTGGTAAAAGACACTATAAAAGCAGAAGTTGAGCTGGCACTGCAAATTAGAAAAATGCCGGAGGGCGAGGTAACAGCCCAAGGTGAAAAGGCAATGCGCATTTGCGAAATATACCGTATGCGCAACTGGCCTGTAGATGCGGTAAGCTACGGGCAAAAAAAACGCGTTACCGTCGCATCAATTTTAGCGTTAGAGCCGGATGTACTTATACTGGACGAGCCAACCGCCGGGCAGGATTACCGCCATTACATGGAGATAATTACATTCATAAATAACTTAAACGCCCTGCATGGCAAGACAATAATTTTTATCACTCACGATATGCACCTGGCCATAGAAAATACAGACCGCGCCATTGTACTTTCCGATGGCGAGCTTGTGGCGGACTCCAATGTGTTTTCTGTGCTGTCCGACAATGAAATAATTGAAAAGGCAAATTTAAAGCAAACGTCTTTGTACACACTGGCGCGCAAACTAAATATCGAACCGGAAGAATTTATCAAGCATTATATCCAATACGAAAGGATGGTGAGAGCAAGTGAATAGACGTTTTATGATCAGCTATTCGCCCGGCACCACTCCTTTGCAGCGGCTGAACGGGACAACAAAGGTATTGGGTTTTCTTGTCATTACGGTTTACATAATTATGACCTTTGATGTACGGATGCTCTTGCCCATGTTTGTGTTGTGTACCATTGGTGTAATTTCCATGAAGCCAAACTGGAAGCTGGTATTTTTTATGTTTGCTTTCATGTTTGTAATGGCGGGGTTAATTGGCAGTACTATGATAATTTTGGTGCGGCCTTCCTCCGGGCTTACCCGCGTAGGGGCAGAAAATATTATTTGGCAGCTTAATGACCGATTTTTTATTTCGTTGGAACTGTTATGGTATGTGGGAATGATGTTTTTCAAACGTGTTTGTTCTTTTGCGTCGGCAATACTGTTTATTGTGGCCATAACCCCGTCAGAGCTGGCATCAGGCCTTAACAGGCTGAAAGTACCGTACAAAATTTGTACGATAATGGCGTTGGCATTCCGTACAATCCCGGATATTGCAAGGGATTACGGTAATATAAAAAATTCGCTGATGATGCGCGGGATAGAAATGGATTCCAAAAAAGCAGGTTTGGGGACAAAATTAAAGCAAACAATTTTTATGCTTGCCCCGCTGATAATGACATCCTTCGGTAAGGTTGGCAACATTGCCAACGCAATGGATTTGCGCGGTTTTGGCAAGCATAAACAGCGGACATGGTACAGCGAAAAAGAACCAACCCGTGCGGATTGGGTTGCAAGGGTACTAATTATACTGCTGGGTTTGTTCTGTATTTATTACATTATCCAGTTCCGTTTTGTTAACCCTCCGGCCTTTGACTACTGGGCACCATGGGTAGAATCAAGATGACGGATTACGGCTTTGTTGTTGTGCATATTCCCCACACGTCAACATTTATACCGGATGAATACAGGCAGACTATTTTGCTTAATGATGCTGAATTGCACAATGAACTAGCTGTCATGACAGACGCCTTTTGCGACCGGCTTTACGATTTCCCCGGCGTAGGCGATACAATATTCGCGCCTCTAAGCCGTTTAGTGTGCGACATGGAGCGGTTTAGAGATGACGAAAGTGAGCCCTGCGCCAAAATAGGCCAGGGGCTTATGTACACCCATACCCATGACGGAAAGTTGTTACGCAAGTATGATAACGCTCTTCGTGAAAAAATTCTGGCAGAATATTATGACCCGCATCACGCCCGCCTAACTGCCGCGGTGGATGCTGCATTGGCCAAGTACGGAAAATGCCTGATAATTGACGGGCATTCTTTCCCGGACGGGCCGAGTATGCCGGACTTTGACATAGGTACGGATAATTTCCATACGCCGCAAAATTTGCGGGACGCTTTATGCAAAAGAATAGGGGAACTGGGTTTTTCGCACTTGGTAAACATCCCTTACAGCGGTACAATTACGCCAATGAACCATTATGGCAAAGACAGCCGTGTAAAGTCCGTAATGATAGAAACAAACCGAAAATTGTACCAACAGCCGGGGCAATTTGACAAAACCTCGGATTTTGAAAAAGTTCGTAATGTTTGCCACCAGTTGATAAAATGTGCAGCAAATGCCGGGGGATTTTAACACCCCGGCTTTTTCTTTCCCATAAACCTTGACAAAATATTTTTAATGCATAGTATAGTAGTGATGAAAATAAGAAAGGTATGTAAATAATGGGAAAAGTATACACAAATGCATGTGAGCTGGTTGGCTCTACACCGCTTATGCAATTATCAAGGTTTGCGGCAAAACACAATGTAAACGCCAACATTTTAGGGAAGCTGGAGCGTTTTAATATTGCCGGCAGCGTAAAAGACAGAATTGCTCTTGGAATGATAAATGACGCAGAAGAAAAAGGGCTTTTAAAAGAAGACAGCGTTATTATCGAGCCTACAAGCGGCAATACGGGCATAGGCCTGGCTGCCATAGCCGCCGCAAAGGGTTACAAAGTTATTTTTACCATGCCGGACACAATGAGCATGGAAAGGCGAAATTTATTAAAAGCATACGGGGCAAAACTTGTTTTAACCGAAGGGGCAAAAGGAATGCGCGGTGCTATTGAGAAGGCCGAAGAATTGGCCGCAAACACGCCAAACTCTTTTATGCCCGGGCAATTTTCAAACCCGGCCAACCCGGCGGTTCATATAAATACAACAGGCCCGGAAATTTGGGACGATACAAACGGCCTTGTAGACATTTTTGTAGCCGGGGTTGGCACCGGCGGCACAATAACCGGGGCAGGGGGCTATTTAAAGTCTAAAAACCCGGATTTGTATATTGCGGCTGTAGAACCGGCAGATTCCCCGGTTCTTTCCGGGGGCAAACCAAGCCCCCACGGAATCCAGGGGATAGGCGCGGGCTTTGTGCCGGATATCCTAAACACAAGTATTTACGATGAAATTATTACGGTTACAAGTGATGATGCTTTTGCCATTGGACGGGACTTGGCGCAGGCGGAAGGGCTTTTGGTCGGCATTTCTTCCGGCGCGGCGGTTTGGGCTGCCATACAGCTGGCAAAGCGGCCCGGTAATGAAGGCAAAAATATAGTTGTAATACTGCCGGACACCGGGGAGAGGTATCTTTCTACGGGAATGTTTGCAGAGGATCAGAGGTGACAATTTGAAATTAGCCAGACTTATACAGGTAATACGTGAGCAAGACCCTGCCATACGTTCAAATATGGAAATACTTTTGTACCAGGGCTTATGGGCAATGTTTTTTCATAAAATCGCCCATAAGTTATACAAATGTAAATTTTTCTTTTTATCCAGGGCTTTTTCCCAGCATTCCCGCTTTATGACGGGTATAGAAATACACCCGGGTGCTAAAATTGGCAGCGGTGTTTTTATCGACCACGGCGCGGGGGTTGTAATAGGTGAAACCTGCGAAATAGGGGACAACGTGACCATTTACCAAGGCGTAACCTTGGGCGGTACCGGTAAGGATGTGGGCAAGCGGCATCCTACTGTATGCACAGATGTAGTTATCGGCGCAAATTCCATTATTCTTGGACCAATTGTAATTGGTGAAGGGGCCAGAATAGGTGCGGGTGCCATTGTAATTAAAGATGTACCGCCGGGTGCCACAATAGTTGGCGTACCGGCCAGGAATACAAAAGAAGAATCATCCCTTCGCGTAGAGATGGAATTGTTAAAAGAACGGGTTCAGCAGTTGGAGCAGATGCTGAAGAATAAAGACAGCCGTTAGAGCTTTGTGTTATACTGGGCCCAATAACTTTTTAGGATGGTGCGTATGATTGCATATGTAAAAGGTACGTTGGCGTTTGTCAATGATCAATCTGTGGTGGTGGACGTTAATGGGGTGGGGTACTTAGTAAACGTATCACCTGCAACCATTGGCCGTTTGCCCGCAAAAAATAGCAATTTACAGCTATTTACGTATTTGCAGGCTACCGAAAGCGGGCAATCCCTACACGGTTTTTTAACCCAGGAAGAAGTACGGATGTTTATGCTTTTAATCTCGGTTTCCGGCATAGGCCCAAAGGTAGCATCGGGGATTTTGGGGGCATTATCGCCCCAGGAAATTATTATGGCTATTATCGCAGAAGACGCGGTACTGCTTAGCAAAGCCCCCGGCGTTGGTAAAAAGACGGCCCAGCGGGTTTTGTTGGAATTAAGAGATAAAATTAAAACATCCGATGCTTGGGAAGAATCGGGCGGTATGGCGGCTGTAAAAATGACAGGTGCCGCGGCAGGCCCAAAAGGCGAAAAACAGGATGCAATGGACGCTTTGCTGGCCCTTGGCTACAGCCGCTCGGAAGCAATGCAAGTTGTGCTGGAAGTTGCCGAAGAAGACATGAAAACGGATACCTTGATACGGCTGGCACTAAAAAAATTAGCGAGAATTACCCCCTGATATCAGGGGGTAGACACAGGAGTTAGAAAATGGACGAAAGACGCTTGAACACCACGGGTTTTAACCGTGAAGAAGATGAGGAAATTGAACTTAAGCTGCGTCCGGTAAGCTTTGACGAGTACATTGGGCAGGCTAAAGTTAAGGAAAATATGAAAGTGTTTGTACAGGCGGCTTTGGGCAGGTCGGAAACGTTGGATCATGTACTGCTGTACGGCCAGCCCGGGCTTGGCAAAACTACACTGTCGGCAATTATTGCCTCTGCAATGAACGCGCGACTAAAAATTACCGCAGGGCCCGCCATAGAACGGCCCGGTGACATGGCGGCAATTTTGCTGGACCTGTCAGAAGGGGATTTCATTTTTATAGACGAAATTCATCGCCTTAGCCGTAATGTGGAAGAGCTTTTATACTCTGCCATGGAGGACTTTGTGCTGGACATAGTAACCGGAAAAGGCCCCGGTGCCCGCAGTATCCGCATGGATTTGCCCCGGTTTACATTGGTTGGGGCCACAACTCGCATAGGGCTGCTTACCGCGCCCCTGCGGGATCGCTTTGGCATGGTGCATCACCTGGAGCCCTACAGCATAGAGGACTTGACAACCATCGTCACACGTTCCGCATCTGTGCTGGATGTGGGCATAGAGCCGGAAGGCGCGCAGGAAATTGCCCGCCGTGCCCGTGGGACGCCCCGTATTGCAAACCGCTTGTTAAAGCGTGTCCGCGACTTTGCACAGGTACAATTTGACGGGATAATTACCGGGGAAGTTTCAAAATCTTCCCTTAACAAGCTGGAAATAGACCCAATGGGTTTAGACACTGTAGACAAAAAAATCCTAAGGGCAATTATAGAAAAATTTGGCGGCGGGCCCGTGGGCTTAGACACTTTGGCAGCCAGCATAGACGAAGAAGCCGGAACCCTGGAAGACGTTGCAGAGCCATACTTGCTGCAGCTTGGGTTTATTCAGCGTACCCCACGGGGCAGAATGGTAACAAAGTTGGGTTACAGGCATATGGGGCTTCCGGCCCCGCCAACAGACGATCAGTTGTCAATACTGGATTTCTAAGTATCTAACCGGAGGTGTACCGTGCAAAAATTCAGTATAATTAACCCGGAAGGTATGGCAGAAAAAGATGACGGGTTTAATAAGCACATGTTTTCGCAAGTCTTTGCAGAGCTGAAAATCAGCCGTTTCTTGCACATTAAACCAGTTTTGGCAAGCGGTACGATGACAACATACAACCTGGCAGAATTTCTTACAGCAGACACGGAAATTATTGGCCACAGGCTTGATATTTTTGAAGACTTGCTTACCTGCAAAGGTTTAATAGAATTGATTAGAGACACTGCGTTGCCCGCCATTTGTAATATTTCAAACTTATCCGGCAGCAGCGATGGGGATTATTTTTTCTTAAATCAATTTCACTCTGTCAGACGGCTAAGTGTGTATGCGGAATGTATTGACCAACTGCACGGAACGTTTTCAAAGCTGTCGCTTAATTCCCGAGGAATGCGCAGCTTCGCGGAAAAAATTGCCGCCATATACAACAGTGAAGAGTTTATCAACTTAAAAGCCAACCTGGCAAAAATAAGTATGCGCATTAACAATGTCAAAAGCGTAACCCTTGGCATAAATTTGGGTGACGGCATGCGTATAGACAACATGGGCATTGTGTCCATGAATGAAGAACCGTTTAAATCCGGAAAACTGTTGGACAAGCTGCTGTCGGCAGATTTTTCCCGCAGCGAGGAATACACCCTGTTAACCCCGCTGGAACCAATTTTCCGTAGCCTTGACACATCGCAAAAATACGAGGTAAACAGGGCATTTAAAAGCGCGTTTAACACCCTTTTAAGCGGCACCTTAAAGAACGTGCCCAAGGATGTAACCGTGTACATGAAGGCGCAAACCCAATTTTTAGTAGACATTTTGCCGGAAATATGTTTCCTTGTTGCCGGATACGAAATGATGAGCAACCTAAAGAGCCATCATATGACCGTTTGCAAACCGCAAATTAGCACAACACGGGAAACACGGCTGGAAAATTTATATCACCCTATTTTGCTGGAAACCTTAAAACAGGACAAAATTAAACGCAACTCTGTAGCCTTTGACAGTAACGGCATGTTCTATGTACTTACAGGTGCCAACAGCGGCGGGAAATCTGTATTTTTGCATTCCATTGGCGTGGCCCAGGTTTTGTTCCAGTTGGGGTTGTACGTACCCGCCGGCGAAGCGGTTATGCTTCCCGTAGATTATTTGTGTATGCATCTTGCTACGGAAAGTACAATTAACAGTGCGGCGGGGCGGTTAGAGCATGAATGTATTGCCCTTAACCAAATTATTAAGACAATTACATCCGCCAGCATGGTGCTTGTAGACGAGGCATTTTCTTCCACAAGCGCGTACGACGGCTCCATTTTGGCGGAGGAACTACTTAAACATTTTGTGGTTACAGGCTGTAAAGGTGTATTTTCTACCCACATACACGACTTACCCATAGAGCGTGTAAATGCCTACGGAAAAGACGGCAAAGTGAAAGTTGACACCCTTGTTGCAACTTCTGTAGGCGGGCAACGTATGTATAGGATAGTACGGCAAAAGCCCGAAGGCCTTAGCCACGCAAAAGACATTGCCCAAAAGTACGGGCTGCTTCCGGTCGCAGAGGAACCGTTATGATACGGCTCGCGCACTTGATACCGGCCGCCATACTATTTATATTTCTCACGTGCCTATACCTGTACGTAAAAAAATTCCTTAATCTTTACGTGTTTTTCGCAGGAAACGAAAGTGAGTACAACATCCGTGACCGCAGCCAAATTTTAAGGTTTATGTTAGAGTCATGGGGTATGTACTTTCTGCTTGCCGCTTTGTCTTTTCATATCCTGTGGTTTTTTACGTCATTTGTGTGGATATGGATTTTTATTATGCAAATCAAGTTCTTGTCCGCGTGGGAACAACACGGTTATTCAAGAAAAGTGTATATTTTTGTTAACTCGGCGGCGGTTATTATCGCATATCTTATAAGCCCGGCTGTACGAAGTTTAGTAGCTGCCCTAATGCAAACATAATCAGGAGGACAACATGAACCCATTTAAACGAATCCAGTACAATGCTCCGGTAATTCTGTCATTTGCTCTAATTTCTCTGCTGGTACTTGGGCTGGCGCACATAACCGACGACAGAAGCAACTGGTTATTTTTCTCTGTTTACCGGGCACCGCTCAACAACTTGCTTATGTACCCGCGCCTGTTTTTACACGTACTTGGACACGCAAATATGGCGCACTATTTTAATAATTTTATGATAATTTTGCTTATCGGTCCAATGCTTGAAGAAAAATACGGCGGCAAGTGGATAATTATTATGATGGTAGTAACAGCTTTTGCTACGGGCATTCTTCACATAATTATCTCTGACAGCGCGAAACTTGGCGCAAGCGGTATTGTATTTATGATGATTCTGCTGGGTTCCTTCGCCAACATAAAACGCGGCAAGATTCCTCTTACGTTAATTCTTGCGGTTGCTATTTTTATCGGGCGTGAAGTTGTAAGCGCGGTAACATTGGACAATAATATTTCCTACATGTCACACATTGTAGGTGGCATGTGCGGCGCGGCCTTTGGGTTTATCGCTAATAAACATATGTCTTAAAATTTTTTACGGCGTTTACTTGCTCTTCCAATGTGCTTTGCGTCCCGTCATAAATGTAGGGCCTGTTATGTTCGCAATTGGTTAGCTGCTGTAACAGAAACAACCCGCGTTCTACCAGCCAGTCATCGCCCCGGTGTATTAGCCGCTGTTTAATTGTATCTTCGTCTGCTGTAAGTACGATGTACCGCAACTCTACATCGTATTTTTTTATTGCGGAAATAACTTGCGGAAATTCATCCTCAACAATGTAGTCGAGAATTACGTTAAAACCGTTGCGCAAATAATTGTCTGTAACCAGCAAAATATTTTGCCATACCAGTTTTAACCGCTCTTCCCAAACAGGGTAGTGGTACAGGAATTTTTCCAAGGCGTCCCCTTCCACAAGGGCAGTTTTGGGCAGTATTTTTACCAGCTCTTTTGTAAGGGTGGTTTTCCCCGATCCGCAGCAACCGGAAATCACATACACTTTTAACATAGGGTTTCTCCATTCTTTTTTCACTTGCTTTAACCGGCAAAAGCGTTATAATTTTACCATACAACAGAAAAGAATGGTGATAATTTTATGTTTGAAATAGGCACAATTGTAAAACCCCAGGGAATACGCGGCGAACTTCGCGTATTTCCTACCACAGACGACCCTACCCGTTTCAGCCTGCTTGTTGGGGAAGAAGTAACCCTGCGCATAGGCAGCGCGGAACGGCAGTACAAATTACTGCAGGCACGGACACACAAAAATTTGCAAATTATCAAACTGGAAGGCGTAAACGACCGCAACACGGCGGAAACCCTTGTCCGCGGCGTTATTGTTATACCCGACCACAAGGCCCTGCCACTGGAAGAAGGGGAATACTACGTCCGCGACTTAATAGGGCTGAATGTAGAAACAGAAGCAGGGGAGCATGTTGGCACAATTACCAACGTACTAAACACCAACGCCAACGATGTATATGTAATAGAAGCCGCGGAAGGGGATTCGTTTATGATACCGGCAATTAAAAGCGTTGTGTTATCTGTGTCTGTGGCGGACAAAAAAATGATAATTAATTTGATGGACGGCCTGCGGGAGTTAAAAATATGATTTTCCACGTGTTAACTTTGTTTCCGGAAATGATAACGGAAGCAACTTCCCACAGTATTTTGGGCCGCGCCATACGTGGCGGCACGATACATGTAAACCCGGTAAATATCCGGGATTTTGCCGTAAATAAGCACGGGCAGGTTGACGATTCGCCATACGGCGGCGGCGCGGGCATGGTAATGATGGCACCGCCTGTATATGATGCCTACCAATATGCGCGCGGGCAGTTAAAACGCACCACAGGTGAAACCTGCCCTGTAATTTACCTTTCCCCACAAGGCAAAGTGCTTACCCAGGCAAAAGCCCAAGAACTTTCCGCCTACCCGGAAATAATACTTTTGTGCGGCCACTACGAAGGCTTGGACGAGCGCGTAATTGAAGAAATTGTTACCGAAGAAATTTCCATCGGCGACTATATACTTACCGGCGGCGAGCCTGCCGCCCTGGTGCTAATGGACGCGGTTTCGCGGCTGGTACCGGGCGTACTTGGCAAGGCGGAATCTTACCAAGACGAAAGTTTTTCCGGGATAATACCGTTGCTGGAATACCCCCAGTACACCCGCCCCCCGGAATTTATGGGGCGCAAAGTACCGGAAGTGTTGCTGTCCGGCCACCACGGCAAAATAGAAGAATGGCGGCGGCAGCAGTCTGTTGCCAGAACTGCAAAAAAACGGCCGGATTTGTTTGGGTAACACTAGATTAATGGCGTGATTTGTGGTATTGTGCTTATGTCAAAAGAAGACAGTTGAAAGGATGGTAAAATGAAAACAAAAAAAATCTTAAGCACACTGTTGATTTCAGTTATTATGTTTGGTATGTTTACCTTTCTGGTGACAGCTAATGACGATACGGAAGCACCTGAACCCGCACCCAGTTTTGAAAGTGTCGTGCCCTATGCAACCGGCTCAAATCAAGAATGGGCGTTATCGGTACTTTTACAACACGACAACAGCACGGAAAAGATACGGCTTTATAATTTCCTTTTTAGAGCGCATACTTACTTGATGATTTATGACAACAATGATTATGTAGAGGAATACGAATTTGTCAGAAATTTGTGGTTGGATTTTCTTGAAAACCACGACGTCGAAGATATACGTTTAATGCTTGATGACGAAAATTGGACAATTGATATTTGGTATCCTTTGAATGAGCCATTTAGATTAACCCATTGTGAGTTTTTGGTGGTTTATTGGTATTTTCGTGATGCAAACCCACAATTCTTTCTCAACAAGATTGTGCCTGTTACAATGCAATGCGATTTGGGGCTGACCCCGGGAATATCCATTTCCGCTTTTTGGGCGTATGCGGAACGCAGACAGGAAACCTATAACAATATTCAAAAAATGTTTGATGATTTTGTGGCGCAAATGGGCATATATGTTAACATAAACGATAATATCCGGGTGTTTTTATACCTAAAAGAATACATGACGCGTATGGACACCGATAATTTTGATGAAGGTTACGTCACCAGAGAAGAGACGGATATGAGGCAAACAATTTTAGGCTTTTTCAGCGAAAAACGGCAAACAACTTTTGTAGGGCACGACTTGGCTATGATGTATCTTATGAACAGATTAGGCATAACACCGGTAGAACAAGGCGGCCCGGTTATATTGTACAATGAATTACCTCTATCATGCGGCGAAGAAAAAAACAATTGATAATCGTGTCTACATTGTGTATACTACTGTTGAGAGGAGTTGATTGTATGAACGCTAGAATTCAAAAATGGGGTAACAGTCAAGCAATCCGTTTGCCGAAGGCTCTGCTTGAAACTGCAAGTCTGAAAGAAAATGAGCAAGTTCAGATTTTAGCAAGACGAAACGAAATTATAATTAAAAAAGTTGAGAAGAAAAAGAGACATAAAACATTAGCAGAACGTCTAAAGGGTTGGGACGGTAAGCCATATGAATTAACTGACGAAGATAGAGAGTGGCAAGACATGAAGCCAGTAGGTAGAGAAGTGTGGTAAAGCAAGAGGATATAATTAAGCTTGACCTCGACCTAACCAAAGGGCATGAGCAAGCAGGGTATCGCCCTGCCCTAGTAGTTAGTAACGCTTCATTCTCACGAGCAAGTAACATGTTTTTAGTTTGTCCTATCACAAACACAGATAGAGATAATCCACTACATGTTCGATTGGATGGATTGACAACAACGGGTTTTGTGATGTGCGACCAAATAAGGGCGATTGATACTCATGCAAGAAATTATAAGATAGTTGAAATCATTGATGATGATACACTTTGGGAAGTGTGCGATATTATCAGTGGGTCTATAGAAGTTGAGGGCTGAAACAACCCGCTCATGTACGGCAGAATCGCCCACGTAATGATTTCCGCGGTTCTGCTCCCGTCTGCTTGAAGCCCCGGGGCAAAAGTTCCGCAGTTATTGCATGGGTAGCTGCTGCATTCCAGGCAGTTGTCAAGCCCTTTACTTTTTGGGCATTCCAATTTGCCCATACCGCATGTGTCCGGGGTTACATTTTTTGCGAAGCAGCCCGGGCATGACCCGGTAAAATCGTCGCCCCAAAATGTTGTAAGGATTTTTTGTACTTTTTGCGCAAAAGGTGAATCGCTGCCGTGTATATGATTAATATAATAAACGCACAAGTCGCAGCGCATGCCGCATTTTGAATAAATTGCTTCTGTGGGGAACGGCTTGCGGTTTGGCTGCTGCTTTATAAGGATTAGCTGTTTGACGGCCTCGAAGGTTTTTACATCCGTAACGGGAATCCACATCCAACTCTCGTCCCTCTCAACCATGTTGTCGTAAATTGCTAAAATGTTTGGCGGAAAATTATTGCGCTTGGCGTCAAATCTTTCCCGTGTTTCATGGTCTATAAGCAGAAGAAAATCGTATGAATTTTCGCGGAAACAGATGCTAACCAGCATTTTACCGTCGATAAAGTACATAACCATGTCTTTGCCATTTGCTATTTCATCTGCTTCGTAGCCGGTGTAAATAAAACGGCAGGCGTTTTCGCTTACTTTTTGCAGTTCGGTATTTTTGTCCACTGTTCTGCTCCTTTGTCTCTCTAGTTCCCGTATTGCCCGTCTACATAAGGTAAAATTGCCCATGTTACATCATCTGCAAGAACAGTTTTGGCTTCAATTCGTGGCGGCCACCCGGCAGTTGCGTTATCGCAGGGGTATTCGCTGCAGTTTACGCATTTGTCAATGCCTTTTGCCGCCGCGCATTTCTTTTGATGGCAGTCGTGCTTGCCGTCTAAGCCGCCTTTATCGCAGCCGTGGCAGAATTTCATGTCGTCTCCCCAGTATGCGCCGTCGCCTGTGCCGCCTGCGTATACGCGTATCAGCCGCTGTTTTAGCTCTTCGCGAAACTCATTTGTCATAGAACCGCCGCTGTAATGTACGCAAAGGTCGCAACGGTGCCCGCAATCGGCATAAACGGCTTGCTCCTTTGAAAAGGGCTTGCGGTTAGGCTTTTTCTTAATAAGAATCAGCTGCTTTACTGCGTCAAGGGTTTTCAAATCCGCTACGGGAATCAGCATCCATTTGCCGTCATGGTATGTCTTGCTTTCGTCATAAATTTCTTGTATTTTTTGCGGAAACTCGCTGCGGCGTTGCTCAAATACTTCCCGCTCGGCTTTGCCGAAAATTACGAGAAAAGCAAAATGGTCGTCCCGTGTGTAAATGGCCACAATTGTTTTGCCGCCCCGCCGGAATTTTAGTTCATCTTTGCCGTTGCTAATTTCGTCCGCTACATACTTGCCGCGCATAAAGCGCATGGTTTCTTCGCTTACTTTTTGCAGTTCGGTTTTTACGTTCATGATCTACCTCTTTCTATTTTACTCACACACCATAAACTCTGTTTCTGCCATTACGCACCCATTTATGGTAATCTTAAGCTCGTGCCGACCAAAGTATATTTTCCTACCGGATGTCTCGAATATTTTGTGCTTGCGCTCGATTGTGGTAAAACCGGGCTTGCATACACGCTCGGAAATTTTGTTTTCCTTGAGATTAATTTTGCAGTTGCTTTTGAGAAAGCCAATGTCGTAGCCAATTCTTAGTTTAATGCCTTCATCGGTTTTGTTGATAACCTCGAAGGAAAACACTAACTCGTCGTTTAGTTTAACCATCGGCGTTACAGACAGCAAATTAACGGATACACCTTCCGGCTTGGTTAGGCCGAAAATTTCCAGTATCTGCGGGTGGGATTTTTTTAACAAAGTTCTGCTGGCGTGTTTGACTATCCAATCTGTGTTCTTGCTGCCGCCTTTCCATTTGGATACGAGGTTGATAACTAAATCCGGCGCGATTTTGGAAAGTTCGTTTAGGTTATTGGCCACGCTTTTGCGTACATACTCGGAAGGGTCGTCTTTTAAGTTTTCCAAAATAGGCAAGGCGTAGCCGGGGTTTTCTTTGACGGTTTGCAGTCTTGCGCCCCAGGGAATGGCGTATCTTGTGCCTTCGCTGGCAAGCCGTCTTACATGCTCATTATCGGATTTGGACCATTCCAGCAAAATTTCAAGCATTTTTGTCGGGTATTTGTCGATAAAGGGCCTTACGGCAAATTCGCAGGTGGTATATTTTGTGATGTGTTCCATTGCCGCGGCGGATTCTTTCAAATGGTCAAGGCCATTTACCGCCACGTACTGGGAAACTGCTAACTTCCAAATGGCGTCGGGTCCTGTGGGGATGGCGCGTATAATGTCAAGGGAGGCAGGGTAGTCGCCAAGCAGCCGGGCCAGCACCCGGGATATGTGGGAAAGCCTTGCGAACATCTCCATCTGCTCCCATTCCTCGCTAAAAACCTCTTCGAGAAACGCGTCTTTCGGGAAGTCTTGCCGCTCGTTTATGATTCTGTCGGCCATTTCGCCCATGGTGTCCCATGTAAACCAATCTTTTATGTTGCTCATGTTTCCATCTCCTTTATAGGAATAAACACATCCTGCTGAAACTTGCCAGTTATTTTAACAATATCCCAGGGCAGAATTTCTTCCAGCAATTCGGTACGTGAATTGTCGGGTTGAAAATCGCTGCTGTTTTTTACCCATTCCCTTAGCTGGGCGAAGGTTTCGTCTAAGTTTTCGAAAAACGTGCAGGCAACGGCGTACAGGCCGCCGGGTAAATGTTCGTCTGCGTAAATGGTTTCGTTTTTGTAGTCGTTTGGGATTTTGATTAACATAATCCATTCGTCCCCGGGGTCGTGCCGCATGAAGCAGTCCCGCATACCGGGGGTTGGCAAAAAGCCGTAATCTTTAAACAAATTTTCCATTTTGTCTTCGTCCAGATTGGCCGCTTCGCCCGTTTTTAGGCGGGAAGTCAGCATACGCATGGGCGGAAGGCGGATAAACCGCACATCTTGCAGCCTGTACGCTTCACGGCTTACCTCCGATAACTTGTCCAAGGAAACGGCTTCCGGTTCGTCTATTAATGCAAGACGTTTTTCTGTTTCCTCGTAAAGCAGTGTAATGGCGGATATTTTTTTTATGCCGCTAAGCAGCATTTTGTGAAGAAAGTTGTCTACAAGGTGCCGCAGTTCCGACAGGGCAGAAATTTCTGTGTCCAGGGATTCCAGCTTGGTCACAAAGGCCTGGATAAGGGTTGCGGTGGTTTCTTTTTGGTATATTTCAACTATGTCTTTGATGGGGATTTGCAGCTTGCGCAAGATTACAATCTGCTTTAGCCGTTCCAGTGCGGCGTCATCGTAAAACCGCTGAGAATTGCTGTCGCCCCTGTGGCTCCAAAGGAGGCCTTTTTCTTCATAGTAGCGCAAAGTTCTACTGGACAGGCCAAATTCCTCTACAACTTTATTAATTCTAATTAATGACATTGGCATCGCCTCCTAAACCCATTATACAAGTTTACGCAGCGTCAACGTCAAGCTGTTTTTTTCCGAAGGAAAATAAACGGTTTACCTGTTCGTTTTGCGAGGAACCGCAAGGTGACGAAGCAATCCAGTGACTTTAGAGCAGGTGTATAGTCACTGGATTGCTTCGTCGTTTCACTCCTCGCAAAACAATATGTAAGGGGGCCAACGAGACAGCCCCTGTATAATTTTAATCCCTCTGCCGTACAGACCCTCTTCCTGCAATACTTTGGCTAACCTGTGGGCTGCCGATATAACGCACGTTGCCTGAACCGGCGATTGAAGCATTCAGGTAATCGGAGACTGCAATTTCTACTGTTCCCGAACCCATAATACTAACTGCGGCGGTTTCTGTTTGTAGGCCTTGTGCATTTATTTCACCCGAGCCGGAAATAGTTATGTTTGCATAAGACGCTGTGCCTTCAAGGTCAAATCTCACCGAACCGGCAATTACAACTTGAAGCCTGTCTACATCCATGGGGACTATGCCCGATGCGGAACCGCTTATATTTAACATCAGTTCTGCAACAGAAATTTCATCCCAGTTTTCTGTGGCAACAGAGCCGCTAACGTTGACAGAGTCTAAATATGGAGCAGAAATATACATGCGGGGCGTATGGTTTCTGCCTGTCCTAAATGGCCTGCTGGAATCTATATGCAGGATGCCGTTTCGTACGCCAACATTCAAATAATCAAACAAATTTTCCTGCATTTCTATGGTAACGGCATTTGTATTTGAATGGCTGTAAACTACAACATAACCGCCAGTAATATTAATACCGGTAAACTCCGGCACTACAAAATCCCGTGACACCATTTCCCCTGTGCCATATACGGCATTCGTCCTGCCTGGGAAGTTGTCCAGCGAAACCATCAAGCAACCGCTAAGCAGCACTAAAAGCCCGGCCATAATACACAATGTAATAAATTTTCTCATTTCTATGCTCTCCTATCCATTAGGTACGCCGCTGCAATAATAAGCGCGAGTACTTGTGCCAGCAGCAACAAAATAATCGAAATAAAATGCCATGCCGTCGGCTGGTACAGCGTAATGTTAAACATGAAACCAAACCTGTTAAGCTCTCCAAATGGCAGCAACACTGCATTAAGCCAGCTTAGGCCAAAAAGTGTTGCAATAGTTATAACAACAGAACAAAGCTTACGTAGCGGAACCAGCGAAAGTACAGTATTGCTAACTGCGCTGCCAAAGGCAGCAGCAGATAAAAGCAATGTGTAAAACAGTACCAGCACAATAATTCCGTACAGTATATTCCATGTAATTGCGAAATCCATCTCATTTGCTATATACGATCTAAGACTTTCCCCCATGGTTACAGTTACAGACAAGATTAAAACAGACAGAACCCCAAGTGCCACACTAATCCCATCCAGTACCAAGGATGGAATAAGCCAGCCGGTAATCTTTTTCCAAGCCGGTACGGGGGTAAGTGCGTATAAATAATTCCCCGGGTCCTTGAAAATCTTCTTGAAATTTTCATCGGTTACATACAGACTGACAATAATAATACCAATCAGGCTAAGGGACGCAAAAACTATCCCCAGGGTTGACTGCCAAGTTGGAGAGCTTACTTGCACAGCCGAACCGTGTAATTCTACAAGCGAATTACTTCTGCTTGCGAAAAATAAAAAGAAGATACCCCCAAACAAAACTATGGCAAATGCAAGCAGCCGCAAACCAATGCGATTTCTTCCATGATAATACATTTGACTATACACTGTCAAACACCTCCATATATACATCTTCAATTTTCTTGCCTGCTTCGCCCCGCAAGGTTTCGCAGTCTTGTTGGTAAGCTATTTTGCCGTCCTTTATAAGCATGATGCTGTCAAACACCATTTCCACATCTTTAATTAGGTGGGTGGAAAGCAGGATGGACGAATCTTCCGTGTGGGTTGCGATGATTGACTGCAGTACCTTCATGCGGCCAACCGGGTCTATGCCGCCCAGTGGTTCATCCAGCAGGTAAAGGGATGCTTTGCGGGAAAATGTGACCCCCAGGGCAACTCTTTCCTGCATACCCTTGGACAGTTTTTTTATGGAATCGCCGGGCGAAAGCTGCAGAATTTCTTGCATTTCTTTGGCTTTATCCCTATCGTAATCCGGATACATTTTTTTGTAGAAGGTGAAGGCGTCGGACACTTTCATCCAGGTGGGGAACTGTAATGTATCCGGCAGAAATGCCACCACTTTTTTAGATTGTACACCACGCGCCGCGCCACCGGGGTAGGTGATTTCCCCCGCGTCGGGCGGAAGAAGACCGGCGATGGTTTTCATAAGTGTGGTTTTGCCTGCGGCGTTTGGGCCAAGCAGTCCAACAATTTTACCCTTGGGAATGGTCATGTCCAAGCCGTTCAATACGCGCTTGCGGCCAAACCGTTTGTGTAAACCTGTAATTTTCAAAAGGTCCATTAATTTTCACCGCCTTTTAATTGCCGGAAATTTTCTAACTCCTCTTTTATTTCGCTGTCGTTATACCCAAGAGAGCGCATTTCTTCCAAAAACCTAGACACCACATCTTTTACAATTTCCGCTTTAATTTCTTGCACCATGTTTTTGTCCTCCGCAATAAAATATCCTGTGCCCCGCTTAGAAAAAATAAGCTGCCGCCGCTCCATTTCCTGGTAAGCCCGCTGGACCGTGTTTGTGTTAACCTGCAGCTGCATCGCCAACTCGCGGATGGACGGTATCCGCTGCCCGGGCTGCAAATCCCCCTTAATTAGCGAGCGGCAAACCTGCATTACTATCTGCTCGTAAATAGGGGAACGTTCATCAAAATGAACGTGCCATAAATCATTAACCGGCATAATAGGTCTCCCTTCGTGTTTGTGTACCACCATACTACTACACTATTGATATGGTGTCAATAGGGAAGTGAAAATTTTTTTTGGGAAATGAAAACCCCCTGATATCAGGGGGTGGACAAATTTGGGAGAGTGCCAAACAACTGCTCTATTGATGTTATTGTGTCCGGTATTTCCTTTGTGTACCACGGCTCTTTGTCGAAACGGATAATTTTGGCAACAGGTTTGCCATACTTGGTGATAATAATATCTTGTTCATTTGCAAGATCAACGTATTTACTGATGTTAACTTTTAAGTCTGACAGAGTTATTTGCACAGTCGAAACCTCCTTAGCGCATAATGGATTTGCATAACTATTGTAACACACAGGTACTGTTTTGAAAAAAATTAATAGTCATTTACAGTATAGACAACAAGAGCATGTTAAGTTATAATTCGGTACAAATCACATACTTTTGGAGGATACTTTATGGATAATTTGGATTTGCAATGGCCATTGCCTTCGCATATAGAGGGTTTGCTTGGTGCTACATTCGAAAAACAGATGATTGGATCTTTATACTCCATGACACATGCAATTGAAAAACCAATTGTTTTTTGGTATGTAAAATCCGATGGGGAATTTCATAAATATGAGGTTTTGACTGAATACGAGAAGTTTTCTCCGGTATGCAGCCAGTTGCGTCATGGTAACGCTGATTTTATTGCAAAATGTCATATGCAAGATGTGAAATATGCCAAATTGTTACGGGACAACCACCCGAACGGAATGCCGGACGGTGTTGAAGAGAAAACATATACTACTGCCGAAGGTCATAAAATTACTTATGGTACATATATTTGCAAAACAACGTCTTTCACAGAATGGATAATTCCTGTAATTGTAGAAGAACAGTGGCTTGGGGTGTTTATGACCGGGCAATTTGTTGATTCGGCTAACATAAACGATGTCAAAGAAAAGCTAGACAATTTGGGATTGAATAAAAATTTAAATGAGTTGGCTGAATACATCCCCAAAGAAGAAAATTGTAAAAATTTCTTTAACGACATATTCAACTTTATTGAATTTGTAAAAAAACAAAAGGATGTACTCATTAATCTAACGATGCAATACATTCAATCTGCTATGCAGCCTTACTTACGCGGTTTCCATTACGACGAAGAACATTTTGTCAGAGTTGAAAACAGAGACCCTACGAAAATGTACCCCGGTTTAATTACAAGGTTCAGAAAAAACCGTACTCAATTGTTTGAAGCCGTTATCCTTTTTAAACAACGCTTTAACTTGGAAGGAATACATGTATATAAAACATCCAGTACCATTGAAGGTATAATGAGCGAGAAAAATATTCCCGGTGCAGACCTTACTTTAGAACCGTTACCAACAGGAAATGAAGTGTTAGACCCCACTCGCACTTTTGATACATTGCCCGGTCGTATTAATCTTGATAAAATAAAGTCTAAACTTGAAGAGCCACAAATGCCCGATGCCGGTGACAAGGTAATAATTGAGAAAGTAATAACAGAACCAAATGAAATTGCTGATTTGATTATTTTGCCGGACGGCGAAAATGTAAACTGTTATGCTAATGCAGTATTACTTGCTTACGCAAACCATGGTTTTGAATCGTATCCTGTGGTTTATGTTCTATTTTTTAAAGATGAGCAGACAAAGGCACAATACTTAGATGTTTGCAAAAATTACCGGATTTTAAGTGATACAAGCGCATTGTTTTTAACAAACTTTAATGCTACTTTTGCAGACTACCATTACTGTATAAATGGGCTGCTTAATAAATTTACAAACCATGAACTTGGTAATGTACTTGCCGGTATGAAGGTTGAACTGGCAAAGCTTGAGGACATGTATCAAGAACTTGCAGGTGCAAATGAAGCACGTACACGGGATTTACAAATGTTATACAGTATAATAGATAAGTCCGTATTATTGCTTTTAAGCGATTATATACTTGGCGGGCATAGATATAATGACCTGCTTTCAGTTATTAGCGGGATGACTGACAGCAGCCTTTTAACACAGGAACCAAAAAAGAGGTTATTACAGCCATCCCGATTTCTATATAATTTATGTCATACTTATGAACCAATGTTTCGTAATGCCAGCAAACAAGTAAAATTGGAACAATCTATGTTGGAAAAGAGTAAATCAGTAGAGTTGAATGCAGACAGTGATCTTTTTCAAATAATAGCGCATAATTTAGTAAACAACGCGCTTAAATATTCATATGACAATACCACAACTTTTGTAGAAGGGGAGTTTGTAAAAAACGATGAGCAAGTGGATTTTTACAGACTGACAGTTACAAGTTATGGCATACCTATGTCGGAAAAGGAGTGCAATGATATTTTTGAAATGGGCCATCGCAGCGACTGGGCCGAGGATGTAGCAAATGGCTTGGGTATGGGTTTATTCCTTGTTAAAAAATTTGCAGAAAAACATGGCGGAACGGCATATGCCACCAGTGAGTATATATGTGATTATCATATTGCATATTTGCAGAGCTTTTTCTACAGATACCCGGCGGTTCCTGACTATTTTACAGAAATATCTGATGTCAAAGCCCGTAAATATCGTGAATACTATAAAGAATATATCTCAGCACATCCCAACAAACATCAACGAAGATTGTTCAAAGGAAATACAGCAGAAAACGCAAGATATATCCAGCACTTTATTAACGACTCAACAGCAGAAAATGTTTTTGTAGTAGAAATTCCTAACCCTAAAGAGGAGACCTGACATGAAAATACTATTTTTAGAAGATGGCTATGATGCGGCTAAATTTGGCGGGCGTTTGGAGAAAAAGGGATATGAGGTAGATTGTGCTGCCGATTTCATTACGGCCACGGAGTTTTTAGAAAGTAACAAAAAATATGATGTAGCGATAATTGATTTGGATATGAACAAGCGTTTTCTCCCACATCATCTTAAGGAAATAGCAAAAGGACAATATGGCGGCTGGGTATTTTATCAACATATTTTGAAGGAGAGCCAACCACACCTTAGTAACCGCACAATAATACTTAGTGCATTATTGCCCGATTTTTTGAATGTAACCATGCCTGACGATTATGTAAATGTAACACTAGTAGACAAACGTGCACATGATTATATGGATCAAGTTTTGGCAAAACTCGAAGAATATAAACTTATTCCGCAACATTAATCACGAAAGAAGGCGTATTATATGTACAACACAAATAATTTTGGAGTAAAACTCTCCGGTAACTGTGCCCGAGAAAATTGTCCAAATGTATCACGTCCATGCAGCATTGAAGATCACCTGCGCATGTTATCTGCAAGCAGCACAACAGCACATACATTGTATAATATTTGGGGAACTCATAAATCAAAGTTGAGCATGATGCTTAGTCTTATTTCGTCTCCTCCTTTTCAAACGTTTAGTGACCATGGCGTTACCCACTCCGAGATGTTACTATCCACAATGGCCAGAGTGCTTGGCGATAATCTGTGTTTACTAGGTGCAACAGATACTTGGATGTTATTGGAATGTGCTTATCGTCATGATTTGGGAATGTATGTGGAGTATAAAGATGTTCGTAGTGCTGTAATGAGTGATGCATTTGTTAGCAAAGTAGAAGCCTTACGAGATGACAAGCATGACGATATGAAAAATGCTGCATGCTACATATTAAACGAATTAGATAATTTGCAAAAACATTTTGCAGGTAATGGAGACATAGCGGGTATCCCTTCCGGTATGTATACTTACAATTTAGTGATGGTATTGTCCTCATATTTTAGATCAGGCCATGCAGATAGGTCCCGAAAGTTAATATTGGATGAAATGGAGAATGCTTCGAATCATGTAATACCTATGCGCCTTTGGCGATTAATTGCAGACATATGTGCAGGGCATAGCGGAGGCCGTGGTGTGGAATATACTCTTACACATCCGTATAAGCAGGTTGGGATATGTAATGACGAACTTCATCCAAGATTAGTGCAGGTTTTACTTCGTCTTGCCGATACTTTAGATGTAGACAATAACAGATTTAATGGTTGGCAATTAGCGCAATGGTGGATGGACAACCTTCCACAGGAAACAAAAGCGCATATGCTTAAGCACAATGCACTGGAGCACTTACATCTGGACTCTCGCACTGTATCATTAAAAGCACGTATGGATTATTCCACCCCGCCGAAAAATGACTTAGAAAGTGTAATGAGTGATGATGAATTTTATATGTTGACAAGAAATATGGAGGAACAGTTTAGGCATACAGGCCTGCGTGTTAATGAAATTGTCCGGCAATTAAAAAAGGGTAATAAAAACATGATGCTCAAACTCCAAGAAATGGAGGAACGACGAAAAGAAAGTTATGAAGCATCTCGTGAAAAGCGCGAAGCATCAAGATTAGTACGGAGATATATGAAGGAAATAGAAGAAGAGCTAGATTGCTTAGCTCTTAACTGGCAAGTAATTGTTCCCGACTGCTTCCATGGCTCTGCACCAAAATTTGATAAAGATAAGAGTGAGATATGGTGGCGTACAAAAAAGCTGGATGAAGAAATAGTCGATTTAGAATACTCTATTAGCCATAACCGAGCCTCTGAGCTTATGCGTGGTGCAAGCTTATATGGGGACAAAAATTTTTTGGAACAACCAATTGCTGTCAAGCATTATCATCACATGATTTTCTTGCGCGAATTTGTATCAAATAGTATGGATGCCATGAAAATACAACTGTATAGATATATCAACGAAAATAAAAGCGCATATAACGAGTTATCCTATAAGGATTCTATTAGGTGGAGCATTTTTGATGTACTAAAAAATGACATCTCACTTTCATCAGTATTAATACAAGTACGTTATCGTATATCTGACGATGCCTTGATTCTTAATATTTGTGACAATGGCTGTGGTATAGATAAAACTACCATGAAAAGCATGAAGAACATTGGCGGGAAAAAGTCACAAAAAGTATTAAGCGAAGTGCAACGCATGCCGGAATGGCTTAAGCCGAATGGCTCTTTTGGAATTGGCATGCAGTCGGTATATGCAGTGGCTGATTACTATACAGGTATTTCACAGACACATCATGAGCGAAAAAAGTATGAGATGATATTTGAAAATAAGGATGACGGTGCGAGTTTATTTGCTGAGGAGTTATTGGCGAGCGATCAAACAGATAAATCTCGCTTTAAAGCGCATGGTCTTGGCACCATGTTCAGGGTAGAAATCTCTCGCGAACGAGCAATAAAAGAGCGCATGTTTGCTGGCATTACTCCATTCGACTACAATGTAGAATCTGTCTTTAAAGAAGTGGCAGAGCGCATTGATTTATTTTTAGGGCGTGATATTTTCCCTGTGGAAGTCAAGTTTTATATTGACGAAGTGGAGGTAACTTTACGCAACGGCATTTCTAAAAAAAGTGCGTTTGATGAAATTATTCGGCATTACAAGGACTATAAAAAACCGCCCCAAAGTAATCAAGAGTGTGAGTTACACCCGGTTAAAGAATGCAGTTTTGTACCGCCGTATCATGATGACAGCCATGCTTTCACATGTTTTAACTCAACTTCAAAAGACAGTATGTCTCGGCATACAGTAATTTTATCTTACAACAAAAAGCACAATATGTTAGTACGCATTAAATTTGTAGGCGGTGACGAAACAAGTACAAAATATTATTATCGTGGGCTGTATGTACCCGAGGTAGAAGAAGCCGGAATGTTACGGTACCCCGGCTGCGACTTAGAGATAAGCCACTGGGGAGGCAATGCAGAAGATATTTTACTGGTAAGCCGCAACAAGTTTACGCTGGAAGCGCGCAAACAAGTTCATCTTGCGGTTATAGAAACCGTGGATGTTGCATTGACACATTATATCAATTACCTTACAACAACTTGTGACAAATGGCTTAATACGAACCCATGCACGGTATGGCCATACAATACTTTATCAGACAGCGAATCCTCCGGTTTAGCCGAAGCATTGACACATTACAGAATGCACGTGTCGGAAAACAAGACTACTACTTATGACACAGATTCCTGTCATAAAGTGATAAACACACTGGCCAAAAACGGTAAACTAAACGGTAAACATGGTGTATTTTCATTTAATGGCGAAAGATTAAAATATGAACTGTATCCGGATGCGGATGTTTTCAATTTAAGTCTTGAAAAACTTTGGTATGTAGACAATACTGTTATCGCAAGGACACGACACGCCCTTAGTACGTCATTTGAAGTAAATATTAACGAGCCGGGTGAAACAATAATCTCTACGGATCATGTAATTGCCACAGACAAGCATTTGCGTTCATTTTACAAAACATTTGAAAGAATGCCTGTAGCAAAGTTGCAGCTTTGTAAAGTACAACCAAATAGTGCAGACGAAACATTGTATTGGCTGTTTCAACTCGCTGAAAATTTTACGGAATATATAGACGCCGGTAAAGCTACCGAAAAACGTTTAAAGGACGAAGCAATGCGGTCTATTAACTCTATTAACCCGAAGATAAATGCATCGTATCCGCTGTCTAAAATTTCTAAAGAGCGGATTGTAATGCCGGGGTTTGCTTGCTTTAAATTACTAAATGTAACGTCACTGCCTCCTATTGCGGATGACGATTACTATTATGATGAATCAATATTTTCTAACTTGGGCAATTACTTTATTTGGCCGTTTTCTAACGAGCAAGTGCGCGGTATTGCAAGGTGGTACAATAAATACAAAGATACAAAGCAACTGGAACGCCATGATATTAAAGCACTAAAACTCTGCCCGGATATTGCAGACGCGCTAAACCCTTCAAGTAAAACATTCAAGAGCTTAGTAAGCCATGTGGCGATGCACTTATCCGCCGGTACACACCACTACACACAAAATGGAAATTTAAGCGGGTTGGAAACGGATATACGCAACCGATACGAGGACATAATCGTAACTCAATTGTGGCCCATGATAAAAGATGCGGTAGATAGACAATTGATTAAATTAATTACCCCCTGATATCAGGGGGTATGAATGTTAAGGGCATCTTCTTTTCTTACCGTAAGTATGCGCGATTATATCCACAATAACAGGAATGTCCTTCAATTCCGTAGGGAAGTAAAACATGTTGTATGAGTGAATACAATATGTTTTTTTCTTGCCGAACAATTCAACAGCATGCCGGGCGTGGCATTCGCCTTTTACGCACCCTTTGCACCCTTTGAACATGGTTTCTTTTATTATGTTCAAATATTTTTCGGGAAGTGTTTCAAGATATTTTTCGTTTTTACGCACATCGGGTATGTTAATTATGCCGTCCAGCCTGTCTTCACGGTAATATATTTGATAACATGTGCCAAATTTCATCCAGCCAATATCATGTTTATGGTGGCGTTCCGCAGACGGACTTAAACCAATTGTTGCAAGTTCCGTGATAATTGCATTAACACTTTCAACAAGCTGCGGCTGCATTAATTTGGCGGTATGGGTATCCGCAAAATCCATTTTGCCATTTGGGGGTGTTTTGAACATTAGGGCGTTAAAACAGGCGTAATCGGAAACAAGACTTTTCTCTTGGCACCGTGTAAAAACCGATGCCCTAATAACCGGGAGAAGATATTGGTTTGGCTTGTACTCCATCGTAAAATCTGCGGGCTCGCCATATATATATCCGGTTAATTCAAAGCCGTATTCCGGCAATTTTTCCATTAACGATTCTATGTTTTTGGGAAATGTATCCCGGTCGCTAAGCTTTTTCCCTTTAGAATACGCAAGAAATTCCGCGCCGTTTACATAAAGTATCCCGCTTTTTATTTCACCGGAACGGGCAAGGGCGATAAACAGCCACAAGTATGGGTAATGCATTGCGTTGGCAGGCTTTGCATTGTCTTTTTTATCGGTGGTTATCAGCCCGAAGCTTTCCGGGGAAGCAACCATATCTGCGTTTTGCGTTTTAATTAAATTACGGTAAGCTTTGTACCCTGCCACAAAATTATCCGCTGTGATCCCGTCAATCAAATAATCTGTGTGGACATCAAAATTCTCCGGTATTTCTTCGATTACGGAATTGTAATAGCTTATTGCGTCAAGCATTTTCTGTATGGTTTTGTATGCCATGGCTATTTTCTCCTTCAAGTATCTCTATCGCTTTTTCGATACATTCCAGCACTGTTTCATCATTTTTTGCAATTTGACAAATGGTATTTTCCGCAAGGGGGCCAAAGTAATTTGCTGCGTGTTCGTTACGGGGCCACTCCGCGCAAGAATCCAGCGCGATTAGGCCCCAGGCAATGTCGTGAGTATGGTTGTAGCTGTTTGGGTAGCCGTCAATTTTCTGCCACAGGGGCATAAGGGCCGGGTCTTGTAATTTCTCTGCTCCGGGAATATTATATTCCGGCCTGTTGCCGTAAAAGCAAAATGTCTCACGGAAGTTATGGCAGTTAAACACGTGCCACATTGTTGCGGCAACGCGCTTTATGCGGCTTTTCTTTTCTTCCAAGTCTGCTTCAAAAAAGCCTTTGTATGTTCCCAGTTTGTCTGTGTAGGTACCCCAAAGGTTTTGCGCAATGTTGTAACTCATTACTTGCTGTATGCGCTTTAACCCGTCCAAAATTGTATAACGTGGCGTTACTTTTCCCCCAAACACGTACAGGACTGCAATGTTGTCATATGTTGGTGCTTCCGGCTGGTTTTGCGCGTTTACATAGTAGGGCGAAACCAGAGTATCGCCGTCGTAGCCTACAATTACGCGGAAACGCTTTGTTTTTTCCTTTGCCTTGGCAATTACAGGCTTGCCCGCGTCTATGGACGCAATTACAGCGGCTTTAAACAAATCCGGGTTGTCCAAATTTTGATACTCGTAACCCGCAAACCCAAACAGGAAGTCAATGTTATTTTCCGTGCCCGCGTCATAAAAATCCGTTTCGCAAATTAGTTTTTGCATCTCGGTCGGTACGTCGTCATACCTGCAGCGAAGGGAACTGCGGCCGCACATAGTGTCAAAAAGCATGAAATAACGCTCTTGAATTTGGTTTGGGGTGTTGCTGTGCTTGGCTATCTCGTTTTCCAAAAACATATAAACCGTAGCAAAGCAATTGATAAATGTCGTGCCGCTAAACCCGCTAAACGGGATGTCCAGGGGCAGGTTGTCGATAATTTTGCGGATGGCGTTAAACCCGCCCTGTATGGTTAGGTTAATGGTGAAGGGCAAAAAGAATTTAAGTTTATCCTTTTGTTTGCGGACTGTGGACGGAGGAATACCGTGAAACCGCGAAAACGCTTTTGAAAAGCCCTCTTGTGTCTCGTATCGGTACAGGGCGGCGATGTCGGAAATTTTACTGTCCGGCTGCAATAAATCTTGCCCTGCCAAACTTAGCCGCCTGCTGCGGATGTAATCCCCAACGGTTATACCGGTAATAAGGTGAAAAACCTGCTGAAAATGGGGAGCTGAAGAGTACACTTCCTTTGACACATCGTCAATGGTAAGGTCATTTGTTAAATTTTTCTCGATATAATTTATGGCTTGTGAAATGCAGTTTATCCAGTTCATAATCTCCTCCTTATATACCGGAACAGTTATAATAATACAACAACGTAACAAAAAAAGCATGTCCTAAAATACGAAGTGGTGTCAAGTTGACATAAATAGTTCCATATGGTACTATTCTATATAGCTTGCAAAAAGAGGTGATTGTATGAAAACACAAGGAGGTTTTTTAATGTCTCAAGTACGCCATTTAAGCGGGCGCATTTGGGAAAAGCTGCTTAAGGAAAGCGGTGTAGATATATTCAACGGTGCTCAGGGGCGTATATTATATGTACTTTGGGAGCATGGGAGCTTAACAATTACGGAAATAGGCAAGCTAACTTCCCTTGCCAAAACTACCCTTACCAGCATGCTGGACCGCATGGA
>JGI20163J15578_10000133_pt1 | contig 29624 bp, 26 predicted proteins | sample TergutCu122P1_FD_15578 | JGI IMG/M metagenome (IMG submission 15578)
TACCCTGTAAGCAAGAGAAAAAAGGTATCATTTCTACTGAACGCAGGGTATCATTTTAACTGAACGCAAACAGGTATCATTTCTACTGAACGCCGACATATGGGAAATATAGAGTTGTCAACAGCGCCCATCTGTGTTATACTTTTCTCATGGTCGAGAACTCCGATGAGAAATATCTTGTTTTTACTGTGCAGGATAAGCAATATGCGCTGCCGTCGAAAATTATAAGCGAGGTAGCGGTTCTGGAAAAAGTTTTTCCTTTGCCGCTTGTACCCGGCTATGTGCGCGGCATCATTAACAGGTATTCTGTGCCTTATGCGCTCATAGATATAAATTTTCTTTTTCTTAAAGATGCTTCGGCTGCCAGAAAAATTATTGTCCTTAAAGAAGAAGTGGATAAACTCGCTTTTCTTATTGATGATGTGATAGATATAGCAGATCTTAACCCAGAACAAATAATGAAAACCGAACAGGAAGACGGTTCGATAAGCGGTTTTTTTGAATGGAACAACAATCATGTTTTATGTCTCGATGCCGGGGAACTTATCAGCAGGATAAAACAGGATTTTCAGCAGTAAACCCGCAATGAAGTTATTTATATGCGCCATGAACACGGTATTATTAGGCATCCCTGCAGATCAGACCAGGCAGATAATTCCAATAAGCCGAATACATGAGACCGAAAGCGAAGGGGCGTTTATTTCGCTCCCAAATCTGTTTCAGCTAAAAGAGATATCTGCTCCTCACGGGATTGTTCTCAAAACCGAAAAGCCGCTGAAAACAGTGTTGCTCTGCCCAAAGATTGAAAATGAACTGGAGATATCGGAAGAGAAGATACATCTCTTACCGGAAGCGCTTGGCAAAATGCGAGAGTATTTTAGCGGCGCTTATTTTTTTAATGATAATCTTATTCTCATACTTGATCCCGTAAAACTTATGGAGAACATGGGATGATTAATACACTTATAGTTGATGACAGCGCGCTGGCTCGGGATATTATCCGGGATTTTCTTGAGGGAGACAAGGATTTTAACATTATCGGCGAAGCTGCGGATGGGGAAGAGGGCATAGAGAAGATTCTGCTTATGAATCCGGATCTGGTAACTCTGGATATTGAGATGCCTAAAAAGAACGGGCTTGAGGTAATAGAAGCAGTAATGCAGAAAACGTCTGTTCCTATTGTTGTAATTACCAGCCACGACACTGCGAAAACTGCTTATGAAGCTACTATAAAGGGGGCTTTGGAATTTTATTCCAAAACAACTTTTTCTTCTTCTTTAACCGAGGAAAAGCAGCGGGAAATTTATGAAACCTTAAAGCGAATAAGCGGCATCAAGACAAGAACAAATAGCGCGGTTGCAGAACCTGTTTTGTCAAAACCAAAGCAGCGGAAAATTCGCGCTGTAGTCATAGCCGCGTCCACAGGAGGTCCCAAAGCGCTGTCTGCTTTTTTTTCTCTTCTTCCCGGTGATTTTCCTGTACCTGTAGTGATTGTTCAGCATAATTCTTCTGGATTTGATAAATCTTTTGCTGAATGGCTTAATAATTATACAAAGCTTACTGTAAAACTTGCCGACGATGGAGAAGTAATAAAGCCCTGCATGGTGTATGTTGCCATGACCGACAAGCATCTTGAGCTTAGGCGAAAAAGCGGGGAAGAGTGCTTTTTGTGTTATAACAATGATGCGCCGGAGCATAATCAAAAACCTGCTGCGGATGTTCTTTTTAAAACTGCGGCAGAAAGCCTTGGTGAATCTCTTGTTTCTGTGGTGCTTACTGGTATGGGCAGCGACGGCGCTGCGGGAACGCAGAAGGTTCGGGAAAAGGGGGGGATTACGCTGGCGCAGGATGAGGAAAGCTCTCTTATTTATGGTATGCCAAAAGCTGCGGCAGAAACAGGGTGCGTAGACATGGTACTCCCTCTTGGCAGAATTCCCGAAGAGCTGCTTAAGCTGGTAAAATGACAAATCTCATCGGCCAGATGGCAGAAGAATTGTTCGGTATAAAGGCAGATCCGGACGATGTAAAGGGGTTAAGGGAGTATCTTTGGAAAACTTATGGGAGCGAAGGTCCCGAAGTTATAAAAAAAGTCTTTTCTTCCGGCGAAGCTGCCGGGTTTCTTACGGTGAATGAAACTTATTTTTTTAGGGAGCCGGCTCATTTTGCATTTCTTCGGGATTTGCTGCCCTCTTTTGAAAAAACAGGTGTGCGGATTTGTTCTGCTGCGGTTGCTGCCGGGTGTGAGGCTTACAGTTTGGCTATGTTAATTGAAGCTTGCAACAGGGGTATTGATAAACCGATCTCTTATTATATTGATGCTTTTGACATTAACCCGCTGGTAATCGAAACTGCTTGCAAAGGCGTTTACGGCAGCCGCTCTATGCGGGAAGATGGGAGCTGTTTTCATTATATGGCAGAACCTTATCTGAAAAAGCAGGAAAGCAAATACAAGGCAGAGTACCGCATAGATAGCTCTTTGAAAAAAAACATTTGCTTTTTTGTGCATAATCTTATGAACGAGCTTCCTTCAAAGGAGTATGATTTTATTTTTTTTAGAAATGCTTTTATTTATTTTACTAATCCAAACAAGGGGCGTATCCTTTCCAATCTCTCTGCTGCCTTGAAAAAAGGAGGAATTCTTGTCGTGGGAGTTTCGGAAACTGCTGGAGTACAGCACCCGGACCTTGAAAGCAAAAACAAAAACGATGTTTTTTTCTTTGAAAAAACCAGGTGATGTACCTTAAATAACGCGTAAGACAATTCCCTTCACAGATGGTGTTATTCATGATAAAATCCAGCAAGACAGTATTTTCGTGGAGGAAAAATGTTTTTTTCAAAATTAAAGATTTCTACCAAGCTTATAATTTCCAGCGCTGTTTTTTTTGTGCCCATAGGGGTAATGCTTTTTTTTATTGCTTCCTACTCTCTTGAAACAATTCAAAGAGGCAGGAGCGAACAGGCCGGAATTAGTACGCTTAAACCAATACCAGTAGTAATGAAGAGTCTGCCAGAATATCTTAGTATTTATGTGGGATTACGGCAAGGAGACTTGGTTAGAATTGACCAGCAAATCAGCAATGCGCTGCGAACCATGGACAGGGAGCTGCAGCGGCATGCAGCTCAATTCGCTGGAATGCCCAGCCTGACAGCCGAGTGGGAAAGGTTAAAAAGAATTAAACCTGATGATTATGAAATATTCCAAAGTTATATGGATTTTGTATTTACACTGGGCAATTTAATGAACAAGGTCGCAGAGCATTCCAGGCTAATTCTGGTATCAGATATGAATACTTATTATTTTGTTAATACTACATTCTCGATTATCCCGGAAGCATCCATGCGGCTTATAAACTTGCGCAGCCTGCTTTGGCAAAATCTCTATAGGGCGGAGCAGGTTGCCGAGCAGTGGAACCGCGATCTTGCTGCTGCGCAGGCAGGCGGGCGCAGGCTTGCGGCTGTTCCGTTTCACGGAAATCCGCTTGATATTACTGTGAATATGCTTAGTTCTGCTGATATACAGTTTATTCGCAACAGCCGGCTTTTTTTTGAATCAGATATTGAGCGAATCAATAACAGTCTTATTTCTGCGATGGAAGGAAGCAGGCTGCAGCCGGAAAAATTTGCGGATTTAAAAAGAAAGCTGGAGCTGTATCAGGATGCATTTGCTGTTTTTTCCGAACTTTCCAGCAGAATGGCGGCGGGTTTCATAGCAACTGCCAACATTCCTGTAACAGAATTTCTGGCTGCCGTAATAGAGCTTAATTTTGCTCTTTGTCAGTTATGGAAAGAATCTTTTTTTCATCTGGAAGCGCAAATACAGCATAATACAGCCGTTGCTCAAAGACAATTAATTTTATATATGCTGCTTGTTTTTGTTTCGCTTGGCCTTGCTATTGCTTTTGTGGTATTAATTACCCGCGACATTAACCATTCGGTTAAAAGCCTTCATACTTTGTTCAAGGGTTTAAACGAAAACGATTTAACCATGTCTTTGCCAATTAGATCTGAGGATGAATTCGGCGAATTGATGAAGGCTTTTAACGGCTTCCTGGATATACTGCGCTCCACTTTCGGAAGTTTCAAGCAAAGCACTCAGCTGGTTGCAGATTCTGTTTTTGATATTTCTTCGTCATCAAAAGAAATTACTGCTACTGCCAATGAGCAGTCTGCCGGCGTTTCTGAGATTGTAAGCACTATGGAAAGCAGCAAAAACCTGTCCGAGCAAATCTCCTTAAAAACTACCGAAGTTGCAAATCTTGCAGTAGGCACCCAGGAATTGAGCAATAAAGGAGCGGATCTTAGCGAGACAAATTTATTGATGATGGAAGATATCCTGAAGCAAAACCAAAAAACCATAGTTGAAATGCGCAACCTGTCGGACATGATTGTCCGAATAAGCGAAGCTATCCGGATTATTGACAGCATTGCGGATCAAACAAAGTTAATTGCCTTTAATGCTTCCCTTGAAGCTTCATCTTCCGGCGAAGCAGGTGCGCGGTTCTCGGTGGTTGCTTCGGAAATCAGGCGCTTTGCGGATAATGTAGTAGAATCAACCAGAGAAATAAAACAGAAAATAGAAGAAGTGCAGGAAGCCTCGCAAACGCTAATTGCCGCAGCTAACAACGGCTCCAGGCAAATCCAGATAGGCTATGACAGAATGAGCGAACAAAAAAAAGAGTTTGAGCAGATTGTCGATAACTCTCAGAATGTTGCAACCCGCTCCCAGCAAATCTCAAACTTAAGCAAACAGCAGGAATTAGCGTCGTCGCAAATTTTTATCGCCTTAAAAGAAATATCTGCCGGAGTAAAACAGTTTGTAATAGCTACTTCTTCCACTTCCCAAATTGCCAACTCCCTGAACAGTATGTCCGAGGAGTTAAAAGCAAAAGTGGAAAAATACCGTACGGAAACCTAAGGAGCGGCGCCATGTTTGGACAATTTGTTTTTTTTCTTGCAGGGCTTGCCTTTATGGGGCTGCTCGCGTTTCCGGTGCTGCGGGCTTACAAAAAACGAATCCACCGGCTTGAGGCTGAAATTGCAAAATTAGCCGGGGACGTATTCGGGTTCCGAAATAAGGCTGCCAGGCTTGCCGCAGGAGTAAGGGAAACCGCGGGAACTATTTCTTTTAGCCGCAACGACGATTTAGTTTCGGGAAAAGTCCGCGCAGGAAACATAGAAAACATTGAAAGCACCATTGACGAAAACTCACGCATCTCTGCCGAAATTGTTGATAAAACCGGCAGCGTAGCTGCCATTGCTTCCAAGATGGAAAGCGATGTGCTTCAGGGTTTTGCGATACTGGAAAAGAACGTAAAAAAAATGAAAGACATCAAGGAAAAAAATTCCGGCGTTATTAACGGCATTATATCGTTAAGCAACAAAGTAAATAAAATCCGCGATATTGTGCGAGGCATTAACACAATCACCGACCAGACAAAAGTAATTGCGTTTAACGCAGCGCTGGAGGCGGCTGGAGCAGGAGAAACAGGAAAGCGTTTTTCCGTTGTAGCAGGGGAAGTAAACCGGCTGGCCGACGACATAGCTGCCCTTACCCGCCAAATTCGGGAGCAAATTGAGGAAATTATGAGTTCTTCTTCTTTCCTTATTGTGCATAGCGAGGAAAGTTCCGACAGAATCGCGGAAGGCTATAAACTTATAAAAGATTTGGAAGATGTTTTTGCGGAGATTAGATCGGGCGCGGAAATAACTTCTAATCAGGCTAAAACCATTACAGTTTCCACGCAGAAGCAGTTAAAATCCAGTGAACAAATTTATGCAGGCATCGCTGAAATTTCCCGGACTGTCAAGCAGCTTTCCGGAGCTTATGAATCAGCAGCTTCGAATGTTGGGGTTTTGACAGAGCGCAGCAATGAGCTGGAGCGGTTTCTGACAGCAGGAAAATTTGACGGGCAAAAAAAGCATGGCAATTGATAAATCCAAGTATGTCGGCAAATTTGCCGAAGAAGGGCTGGAAAATATCTCAACAGTGGAGGCTCTTCTTTTTGAAATAAAAGAAGGCGGCTCTGTCCAAGATGATCTTGTAACTCTTATGCGTGCGCTCCATACTTTAAAAGGCTCTGCCCGTATGCTGGAATTCAAAAATATTGAAAGCCTTTCCCATTCGCTGGAAACTGTGTTTTCTGCTTTAAAAGAAGAACGAATTTTCCTTAGCGACAAGGCTGTGCGTCTTCTTCTTTCCGGGCTTGATGAGCTTAAAACAGGAATTGCCAAGGTTAAGTCCGGCGAAAAAGATGATATTAGAACAGCAGTTTTTGAAAAAGAATTGTCTGCGCTTGCTGCAAATGAGGATTATGCAGTGCCGGATGGGCATTCGGCTGGTTTCCAGAAAAAGGAAGCGCCGGAAAAAGCAGAACACCAGGCAGCGCAGCCAATAAAGCAGCCGACAAAGCAATCGCCCAAGGAAAACAAAGCCGCGTCTGAAAACCCAGCGCTCTGTCGCGATGTCCGCGTCGCTGCGCTGGATGCGGCGTCCATGCCGCCAACCGCCAAGCGGGATAAGCTGGCAGAAGCAAAGTCAGAAAGCATCAGAATATCCCTTGACCGCATAAATGAAATTATTTACGACATGGCAGCGCTTCAGTCCCTGGAAATCGCTGCAAGAAATATTGCTCGGGATATTGAAGCTGCTAACGAAGCGTACCGGCAAATGTCAAAGCTTGCCAAGACCGAGCTGCCCTGGAATTCGCCGCTGCTGCAGGAGTTTCGCGCAATAGAATCTATGACAAGCAAACTGGGGTCTCTGGTAAAAAATTATGTTCCGGATGTGGGCAACCACATACGAAACGCCTACAACAGCGTTATTTCTTTGCGAATGCTGCCGCTCTCTACAGCACTTGATGCATACCCGCGCTATGTTTTTAATATTGCGTCCGAACTTGGCAAACAGGTTCAGATTAAAATCGAAGGCGCAGAAAATGAAATCGACAAGAATCTTATCGAATCGTTATCCGAAGTTTTTCTTCACATGATTAGAAATTCCATAGACCACGGCATTGAAAGCCCGGAGGAGCGTAAAGCAGCTGGAAAAAACGAAACCGGGCTTTTGACAATTCGCTGCGCCCGGGAAAGCGGAAACATGAAGGTTACAATTACCGACGACGGTAAAGGCATTGACACAGAGAAAATCAGGAAAAAAATTATTGAAACAAGTCTGGTTTCTAAAGAAGCTGCTGCAACATTAGGCGAGGAAGAGCTTCTCAACTACATATTCCAGAGCGGATTTTCAACTGCGGAAAAACTTTCCGATGTTTCGGGGCGGGGAGTGGGAATGGATGCAGTCAGAAACAACATCGAGTGCATGAAAGGCAGCATTTCCATTCAAACCAAAGCCGGAGAAGGAACTACTTTTACAATTTCTGTTCCTTTGTCTATGGCCTCTCTTATGGGCTTTCCTGTTTCTTCTTTATCCTCACAAAGCGTGGAAATGAAATTTATTATCCCTGCTAATTTTGTTGATACTGTAATGCTTGTTAATACAAAAGATATTATTAAAGTAGTAGACCGGCCCGGTATTAAATATCAGGACAGGATAATTAAGCTTTTTTACCTGCATCACATCTTAAAGATTCAGGTAACTAAAGAAAAGAGTGAAAGCGATTCTGTCTTTGTGGTTATTGTTCATGCTTACGAAGAAACCGTAGCCATTGCTGTTGATAAGATAAGCAGTATGCGCCAGGTTATTCTTAAAAACATGCCCTCGTTTATGGAGCAGATGGAGGTTTTTTCCGGACTTGTATTGAGCGAGGATTATGAAATGATCCCTGCCTTGCATATTCCGACATTAATTAAGATGGCGCGGCGCACAAAAACCATAGACATGAAGAAGCGGCATATTGATTATGAGCGCAGCCGCAAATCTATTCTTGTAGTTGACGATTCCGCTCCAACTAGGGATATTGTAAGGGATATTTTTGAAGCCGAAGGATATAAAACCGATACTGCTGCGGATGGCTCCGAAGCATTGGCTGCTGCTAAAAGCACCCATTATGATTTAATTTGTACTGATATTAATATGCCGAACATGGATGGCTTTATGCTAACGGAAAATATTCGCAAAAATGAGCAGCTTAAAAACATTCCCATTGTTGTGGTTTCGTCCAGAGCTGACGAGGAAGATCAAAACAAGGCAGCGCTCCTGGGTGCAAACCGCTATATTACGAAAGACTCATTTAACAAGCATAATTTGACAGCTATAGTACGGGAATTAATCGGAGAAGCTAATGGATAAAAGACGGATATTGATTTTTGAAGATTCAGAGATCTTTGCAGATATGCTTCTGGAATTTCTAAATGCAGAAGGCTATGAAACAGAGCGGGCAGAAAATGGGCTTGAGGGAATAAAAAAAGTTTACACTTTTCTCCCTGAACTTATTGTAAGCGATGTGGAAATGCCGCTGTTTAAGGGCTACCAGTCCACGCGCCTTTTGAAGTCCAGGTCTGCCACCAAAAATATACCGATTATTATGTTTACTTCTCTGGGAGAATCAAAGGATAGATTCTGGGGGGAGCAGGCAGGAGCGGATTTTTATATAGAAAAATCCCCTGAGAATTTTGCAGAACTTTCCAAACAGATACAGCGTCTTTTAAGCGAAAGCGCTCCAATCGACTACGCGGCTATTAAGCGCGAAGGAAAAAGAATTAACAGCAATTCTCTTATTGAAATGGTAAATAACCTTTTGGATAATAAGCTTTTTCAAACCACTCTTATTGGCTTGCTTGCAGACTTATCTGGTAAAGCCGACTCTCTTGAAGAAACTGTCCAGGGAGTTTTTGCTCTTTTGAACAATGTCTGTCTGGCGGAAATATGCTCCATAATGATAAAGGACGCGGACAACGGACTTATGGTCTATAGCGCAAACAATGCCGGATACACCCCGGAAATTGCAGAAGATTTTAAAGCTGTAACAATTGCGGACTTTAACACCCGCTATTCTGATTATAAAGTTGTTTCCAGGGAAATTAATGATTTTTTCCCAGCAGGAGAGAAAAACAAAAGAGTCGAGTCCTATATTATGATTCCCCTAAAAAGTTCCGGCACAGAATATGCAACAGTTCATATAGGCACTTCTATCAAGGAATATTTTTCGCCGGTTATTCTCGAAAATTTGAATATCTTTCTTTCTTCGGCAGCTCCGATTATTGCAAATGCCCTGCGCCTCAGGCAGATGGAAATTTTGCAAAAGAAAACAAGGGCTGCGTTTGCGCGGTATGTTCCTGCAGATGTGATGGACGAAATTATAAATAAATCATCGTCCCAGGCAACACATGGAGAAACCAGATTTGTGACTATTCTCTTTTCGGACATCAGAGGCTTTACAAAAATCTCGGAAAAAACTCCGGCGCAGGAGTTGGTAAGTTTTCTTAATGCTTATTTTTCTCTTATGGGCAACAGTATTATTGCAGAGGGCGGCAATATTGATAAATTCATAGGCGATGCAATTATGGCAATTTTTGGCGCACCAAAACCTTTGGAAAACTCGGCTGCAAGCGCTGTAAGGGCAGCTCTGCGAATGGTTAAGGCTCTTTCCCGGCTGGATACTTCGGGTATTTATCTGCCGCCAGCGGGTTTTGGTACTGGAATAGGCATTAACTGCGGAGAATGTGTGGTTGGTAACATAGGCTTCCAGGACAAGCTTGATTATACGGTTATTGGAGATACGGTTAATCTTGCAGCACGTCTTGAGGGAGTTACCAAGTATTACCAGGCGCCTATAATTGTTTCGGAGTATATTTATAATACAGCAAAAGATTTTTTTATTTTTCGAAAAGCCGACAGTGTGCGGGTTGTTGGAAAAGAGCATCCTGTAGGATTGTATGCGGTATATGATGCCTGGCAGGGAGAAGCAGACGGCGATACCCCTGATTCCCTTATTATTGATAAAGAAACTTTGGACCAGTACAATAAGGGGCTTAAGCTTTACTATATGCGCGAATGGGAAACAGCAAAACAATATTTTAGCGAGGCTTTATCCATTGCCGAAAAAGCCGGCAAGCAGGATTATCTTTCATCCCTTTATCTTGAACGAATTGCTGCGTATCAGATAAATCCGCCGCCGCCAGACTGGGATACCACAACAAACATGACAGAAAAATAAAAGGTACGCAAAGCGAGCGCCAGGCAGCTTGTCCGCGGTTCTCGCTTCGTCGGAAAATAATTCGGCAGCGATTCTAAGGGGGGTTCACTTTTTTGCACCTGTAATATAGCACACAATTAAGTTTTTTTCGGATCAAATATTGTTACTTCCATTGTGTCCAAGTTCACACAGTTTAGCTGTCCGTCAATCGCTACTCCGCCATCAATGCCAATTTTGTCTTTATATTTATCGCATACCCAAATATTATCAGATTGTTCCTGATTAAAAACAACCCTGATTTTTCTAACAGGAGTGTGTCCAAAAATTGTAATATATTCATCTATGCCTTTATGCTTAAAAAACGCATCTCTGCTCCATATGAATTCACGCAGAGTCATTTTGCTTAAAGATTCAATAGTCGCTGGTATATTCTTTAGTTTCATGGCATTGTATCCGGCATGAGATAGAATATAAGGCTCCAAAACAAGATAATACTGCCAAGTCTTCATATCATCCACAATATTTTTATATAAAACCGGATCATTTTTACGAAGCTTATCAATAGCTAATCTTGTAGTTTTTCCGCCGTTTAAATCCCATAAAAACGCATCGCTTTTCTTATCAAAGTCGTCGCTGACATAAGCAAGCAGGAACTCCTCGTGATTTCCCATAAGAGGGATGATATTGTCATGTTCATAAATATACTTTAGTAATTCAAGAGGCTTCGGTCCTCGATCTATACTATCACCCAATATATACATTGTATCATTGCTTGAAAAATTGATTTTTTTTAGTAATTTTATAAATTCATCAAAGTATCCGTGTAAATCGCTGCAGCAATACACCATTTTGTTCACCTCGCTAAACAATACTGCTTGTTAGTTTTATCACAAAAAGCATGATATTTTCAACAAATCTTTTACTCTGTTGCAAAACATTAATTTATGCGCTAAGATAAGGGTAACAAAATAGCGCTATGAAAAAACTTGGCAGGAGTATTGCGAATAAAATATTGCTTATCTCCTCATTGGTGCTGATTGCCGTCGTTGGCATCATTCTGGTGGTTATGAGTTATTCCATGGTCACCCTGACAGATTCAATGATGCTTAATGTTACGCAGGTTACAGCCAGGACTACAGCGCAGAACATCAGCGAAAACCTGAACCACATAGCCGAACGTCTTTATCTTACCAGAGCCGACAGAAATATCACGTCAGCGGTTGCTACCGAAGAAGATATGAATTCCTTTATAGAAACCACGCTTAGGGCTCTGGATTTCGTATGGCTGGGGCTCTACGATGCGCAAGGCAAGGTGATTACCGGAAGCGCCAATAGCCCGCAGAACATTCAGGAACGCAGCATATTTCCAAAAGTGCTGAAATCAAATGATCTCTCCGTCGAAAACACCACTATGGGCAGCTCTGACCTGGAAATTGTCATGGGTTTGCCAATCCACAGAGAATGGCTTGCGAGTTTTTATCTGGTTGGCAGCCAAAGATACGATATTCTGAGCGAAACGCTGCGGAATATCAGCATCGGCGACAACAGCATCGCTTTTATTATCGACGACAACAAGTCGTTAGTCGCACACAGCCGCAATACGGAAAAGATCGCTGTCAACGGCGATATCGTTGCCGGGCTGGGCGGCGGCGCGGAGATAGAGCAAGTCATTTCGATGATGTTATTGCGCATGGAAGGCTCGCAGATTGTTTTTTCTGCCAATAATCCGATGTATATCAGTTATGTGCCTATACAGGGGACTCCCTGGTCGCTGGGCATTGTCGCGCTTCGCAGCGATTTTACCGGTGCGTTTAACGCTGCCTTAATCCGAAGTATTTTTCTGGGCTTTATCATTCTTTCTGTCTCTTTGCTTTCTTTTAGATTTTTACTCTCGCGGACAATAACAGGACCGCTGCGTAAAATTACAGAGAGCGCTGCTTTAATGGCGCGAGGTCAGTTTAATTCTGATGCGCTTCTGGGCATCTCGGACCGAAGCGACGAGATTGGTCAGCTCGGAACAGGCTTTAATACTGTTTCCAATTCCATCCATCAGGTTATCAAAGATATCTCGCAGCTCACGCAGCAGGCGAGCCGCGGGGCGCTGGGAACGCGCGCTGATGCCGGCAAACACGAGGGGAATTTCTATCAGATCATGTCCGAAATAAACGCAGTTATTGCAGCCTTCTGTTCGCACCTCGATGCTATACCGGATGCTTTTGCGCTGCTCAATGAAAAGGGCGAGATCATTTTCCAGAATACCAGCTTAAAAAACCTGTTTCTGCGCCACAGCAGCTGTACAGGGAGCAGCGCCTGGCTGGCTAAACTTGTTACCTCGGAGCAGTCGGAAGAACTTCCTTCAAAAGTGCGGGAGCTTTTTACGGGCGATAACGACGAAGAAACTTTTTTCGCAGACATTATGATTGCCAATAAGAGCGAAGAAAAAAGCGCCTCCTACTATTCCCTGACCCTGAAGCGGGTCGAAGTCAAACAGACCATAGTTGGCGGCGCTGGTAATTTTTTCTACGTCATACTGCTTCTCACAGATACGACTCAGTTGACCGAGACCAAGATCGCAGCCGAAGTTGCCAGCCATGCCAAGAGCGAATTCCTCTCCAATATGAGTCACGAGATCCGCACCCCCATGAACGCCATTATAGGAATAGCTCAAATAGAGCTGCAAAAAGAAAAAATGCCGGATGAATACAGGCTGGCGCTGGAAAAGATTTACAGTTCCGGTATTCTTCTGCTCGGAATCGTCAATGATATTCTTGACTTATCAAAAATTGAAACAGGAAAAATGGAGCTTGTTCCTAAAGACTACGACTTACCGAGCCTTATAAACGATACTGTGCAGCTTAACATTGTCCGGATTGGTTCCAAACCTCTTGAGTTCATACTTGATGTAGACGAAAATCTTCCGGCGAGACTTTTCGGGGATGAGCTGCGGATAAAACAAATTTTGAATAATTTGCTTTCCAATGCTGTTAAATACAGTGAAAAGGGATATGTAAAGCTGTCGGTCAGCCATTTGGCGCAAGACACTGATGTGATGCTGCGCTTTTCTGTCGAGGATACTGGATTCGGTATTAAAAAGGAAGACTATGAAAAACTCTTTATTAAATACTCCAGGCTTGCCGCTGACCGCAATATAGAGGGAACAGGCATTGGCTTAAGCATAGCCAGGAAATTTGCGGAAATGATGAATGGTTCCATTGAAGTGGAAAGCGAGTATGGCAAGGGCAGCAAATTTACAGTAACGATAAAGCAAAAAGCAGCAGCGAGCGAAATCATCGGCGCAGAACTTTCGAAACAGCTCCGCAGTTTTTCATTCACAAGGGAAAAGCAGTATGCAAAGCAACTGTTAGTTCGCGAGTTTATGCCTTACGGGAAAGTGCTGATTGTTGACGATATGGAGTCGAATTTATATGTAGCGGAAGGGCTAATGTCGTCTTATAAACTAACAATCGAAACAGCTGGCAGCGGTTTTGCGGCAATAGAAAAAATAAAAGAAGGCAAGGTGTATGACGTTATCTTTATGGATCACATGATGCCGCTGATGGATGGGATCAAAACAACAAAAAAATTGCGCGAAATGGGGTACTCGGAGATAATTGTAGCGCTGACAGCTAACGCACTAATTGGAAACAAAGAAATGTTTATGCAAAACGGGTTTGACGGCTTTATATCAAAACCAATAGATATAAAAAGTTTAAATCTTGTATTAAATAAGTTTGTCCGGGACAAATATCCCGAAGAAGCTGCAAAATACAAACAAATACCGGCAGCAGTGCAAGCCCAAGCCTCCGCAATTACCCCCAGGCTGCTTGAAATGTTCCGGCGCGACACCGAGAAAGCGATAATCACCCTGAAAGAAACTGTCTTAAGCGGCAAACTTCGCTGCCATAGCGACTTATTGCTCTTCACAACTACAGTTCATGCCATGAAATCTGCGCTGGCGAATATCGGAGAAAACGAAAACTCCAGCCTGGCCGCTGCATTGGAAGAAGCCGGGCGAAAAAACGATTCCGGTTTTATTTTTAGCAATACGGAGAAATTTATAACAATACTGGAACTCCTGGTCAAAAACCTGCGCCCGGCGGAAACAGCACTGGTTGACGATGCGGACATACAGGAAAATACAGAGTATCTGAAAAAGCAGCTTTTAATAATTAAAACCGCCTGTGAGCAATTTGATGATACAGCGGTATATGCTGCGCTTGATTTGTTAAAAGAAAAATCGTGGAAAAAAGAAATTTCCATTGCGCTTGAAAACATCCGCGATATATTGTTTTTGGACAGCGATTTTGAAAAAGCAGCGGAACAGGCTGCTGCAATGCACCGAATACTTAGTTGATTTGGCTGCAAAATTATAGTATCATGAAATTATAGCGTATTAATTGATATCAAAAAAATGCTGAAAGAGGTGTTTTCGATGGGGAAAAATATTTTTTTCTTAAGTGTTCTGTTTTGCCTGGCGCTGTTCCTGTCAGCCTGTACTGCTAACGATTACCCTGTAAATTTGCAGGATTCGAATCAAGCAGGATTTTTTCCGGCTCTCCCATTGCCCCAATCCGACGGAGGTCCTTTTGAGGTAGATATTAATATCAACATGAATACAATCGATAATTTTCTGAATCGGCCGGATGTCGCTTATTTCGATTTGCGCATGTTCTACGACCCGGCTAATTTCCGGGAAATCGGCAGCAATCCGATGATTACTCGTACTTTGCCTGGTTTTCGTCAGGTGCCTTTCCCTTTCATCGCCACCTTAGCTGCCATGCCTGTAAGCGGCAGTTATACCGGGGACAGCCTGTTCAGAATCGTTTGGGGCGAAAACCGTCAGATACTCGAAGTTGCGCCAAACTTTTTGGAATCCGAGATTATTCTTAGCGACCTCTTTCCCAAGGATAAAGCTATCTTTTTGATGTGTAATGGAGGAGGTTACAACTCAATGTTAAAGAGTCTTCTCGTTCATAAGGGCTGGGATGAAAATATGATCTATAATATCGGGGGTAACTGGTATTACACAGGCGACAACTCCATTGATTTGATAATCCAGCCCGAAGGCAGCCCTGAGCCCATTATTGCTACATGGCGTGTGAACTATGCGCTCATCGACTTTAGTCGCCTGACTCGCATAACGCGGTAGGCGTGCCTGCTGCTTTGCCGAAAACATACCAACGGTATGTTTTCGGAGCATTTCTCTGCCAGTTTCCGGACTATTGGTTGGTCGAAGGCTATTTTCTTTTTTTGTGCATATTGCTGGGAGGTTTTATCGGAGGAGCTTTCTCAGGTTCAGTAAGTTCACGGCGCTGCCGTTTGTATGCGTAAAAAATAAACAGCGCCCCGCCTGCGATCATCAAAAAACAGAGAAGCTGGCCAAGTGTAAAGTTTAAAAAAGAATCAAGCCTGTATATATGGCTCGGCTTGCTTGAAAGCTGCAAAATAAAACCAATGTTGCGGTCCGGCGCTCTAAAATATTCTATAAAAAATCTTACAAAACCATAACCAATAAAGTATGTTCCTATAAGAGTGCCCGGCGCAAAATTTCTTTTTCGCATAAAAAACCATAAAAAAGCCCAGAGAATAATGCCTTCCAAAAGAGCTTGGTAAAGCTGACTCGGGTGGCGCGGTAAATTTACAAATGTGCCTACTGCAGATAAATCCATGCCAACTTTTGCTGCAACTTCCGCAACCCAGGTTTCGCGTATATTAAAAGGCATAGCATTGGGGAAAACCATTCCCCACGGAGCTGTTGTTACCCGCCCGTAAAGTTCTGCGTTTGCAAAGTTGCCAAGTCTTCCAAAAGTATACCCTGCGGGAATGGCAACAGCAAGCATGTCGCCCAGCTTAAAGAAGCAGATTTTTTTCAGCTTGCAAAAAGTAAAAATAGCAATAACCCCGCCTATAACTCCGCCGTGGTAAGACATTCCCTGAAGTCCTGTAAAATTAAAGTTTTTGTCAAACGGCCAGAAAATAAGCAGAGGATTTCCCCATACCCACGACTGAGTAATACTATCCCACCTTAGCAGCCAGTATACTCCGCTCGTGTCATAAACAAGCGCATGGAATATTCTTGCTCCCAAAAGAATGCCAAGAATTCCCCAGGAAAAAAGATTAACCAGATTATCATTTGTTATTTCAAAATTTTTTTCTTTTACCTGCTTTCTTACAAGAAAGTAAGCAGTAACAAAAGCCGCGATATACATAAGGCCGTACCATCTTATGGGAAGAAGACCGGGGAAAATCTCCGGCGTTAGCCAGGAAGGGTAATTAATAAAAGAAAGCATATTTACTCCATATTAGAACTTATAACCGGCATTGGCAGCTTTAACTATTTTAGACTTTAACAGAGTATTTTCTTTTTTTAATTCATTTATTTCCATTTGCTGCGTTTTTATAAGGTCGACTATATCTGAAGACTCCAAAGTTCCGCTCTGGAGAAGTTCCTGCATGGATTGAATTTTTGAAGAAAAATCCTCCTGCGCTTCGGTTTCTGCACTTGCATAAGTTTCATTAAAATAATCTTCATCCGGTCTTGTTTCGTGTCTGTAGTCTGCCTGAAGCTTGTCCACAATTCTGTAAATAGCCTGCGAAAGAACAGATTGCGGCTTATACATAATTATGGGCAAACGGGAGTTGAGGGCAATTGCCTGAAGCTCGTCGCGGTAGATAACGCCCAAATGTTCGAGGTCAAAGCCAAGATATTCCCGGCATGACTTTCTGAGTTTTCCCGCAAGCGCTGCCTGCCTTGGATCTTCGACCATGTTCATTATAAGCAATGGCGAAAACCCTTTCATTTTTTCCATAAATAAAGCATGACTTTCCGGGTCTTCTTTTTTTATTACTTCGAGAAATTTAGGGATATACATTTTTTGTATTGCAGTGCTGTCTTCACGCAGCTTGTCAACATGGAACCGTGCAATGGTTTTTCTGCGGAAAGATGTATCCATTATCCTGAATATTGATTGTTTGATAAAAATATAGGCATTAAGCGTTGCAGTTAAAGCAGGGGTTGTTACAATTATTCCTTGACCTGCTGCAAGGAAAAAATCAATAGTATTATAATTTGTTCCTGCTCCCAAATCCAGGATAAGATAATCACATGCAAGAGAAAAAAGGTTCTTCAAGAGCTTTTTTTTATGCGCAGCTTTGAGATTTGCCATTCCCGGCATATCTGAATCTCCGGGAATAAAAGACACATTCTTGTAATCAGTTTCATAGATAATTGAATTAAAAAGAGCTCCCGGGGTGTTTAAAAAACTGCCAATTCCGCCGCGAATTCCTGTTGTTCCCAAAACAATATGAAGATTTGAGCCTCCAAGGTCCATATCTACGAGAACAACTTTTTTTCCTGCTTGCCCAAGCGCAAGAGCGAGATTTGCCGAAACCAGAGTTTTTCCCACGCCGCCCTTTCCGCTGGCTATTGGTATTACTTGCATTCTTCCCTCGAAAAATTAGTAAAATATTTTTTTGCTAAATAAATCATGAATATCATGATAATGGTATCCATAAGAAGTATATTAGCTGTAAAAACAGCTTGAAAAAACAAATCCTGGGTAAAATATACCATTTTTATCAAATAAGCTATTCCTGTAAAAATCCCCAAAGCTTTGGCTGCTATTACAATTTTCAGATAATGGCAATATTTATCAGTATTATACCATAAAAACAGATAAAGATAAAATATTATAAGCTGTTGCGAAAAAATCCATAGAATAAAAGAGCTTTCTGCCTGTCTTTGCATCGAAAAAAAGAGAATGGAAAATCTTAAAAGCTCCCACAAGAGACCAAGAATAAAATATTTTCTCATTTGCTGTTTAGTTTACGAATAGTTGTTTACTGGGTCAATAAGGTTTATATTTTTTTAATTAGGACGGACTGATTAGTTGACAAATTGTAAGTATAAAATAGAATATTCTAAGAGGTGGCAAATGCTTTCAATAATTAATAGAGAAAAATATTTATGGACAGGGGCAAGTATTTTTATTGTCATAGTTTTAGCTTTATTTTTACTTTCTCCGCTGACATTTGCGCAATCAGCAGGAAGCAATGACCCTGCGGTATATTCCGAAATACTCCTGCAGGTAATGCGCTTTATCCAAAATTATTATATAGATGATGTTGATCTAACACAGCTTTATGAAGGCGCGATGCGGGGAATGTTTGAAAGCCTTGGAGACCCGCATTCTGTTTTTTTGACAGCAACTGATATGGGTGATCTCACCACAACCACAACCGGAAGATTCGGCGGTGTAGGCTTGTATATAAGCAAGCAGCCCCCCAGCACTGCGCGTGATGAAAGGCGCCTTCCTTATGTAAGGGTTGTGGCGCCTATTGAAGGAACCCCTGCTCACAGACTTGGTATATCTGCCGGGGATTATATTACAAAAATAGATGACAAACCAACTGATGACATGACCATGAGTGAAGTTCTTTCGCACCTTAGGGGAGAGCCGGGCACAATGGTAAATGTTACAATATTAAGAGACGGAAATATTGTTTTTTCTGTTGATATCCGAAGAGAATTTATTGTTGTCCCTACTGTAAGGTCGGCAATGATAGACAGTAATACTGCTTATTTAAGGATAATTAAGTTTACTCCGGTTACGCCGGTAGATGTCAGGGCAGCGCTGGAAACATTTGCAAAAAACGGATACAGCTCTTTAATTATAGATCTTAGAGGAAACCCGGGCGGGCTGCTTTCTTCTGTTACAGATGTTGCAGATTTTTTTCTCTCGGACGAAGTTATTGTAAGCACCAGGTCCAGGATTCCGCGGGAAAATCAGACTTTTAGAGCAAGAAGATCGACTCTTGTTCCGCGAGATATTCCTATTGTTGTTCTTATTGACAGAGGATCTGCCTCTGCGTCTGAAATACTTGCAGGCGCGCTTAGAGATAATAACAGGGCTTTTCTTGTTGGAGAGCAAACTTTTGGAAAAGGCTCTGTTCAGCAAGTAAGATCAATAGGCGACTCGGGGTTTAGGCTTACAATGTCCAGATATTATACGCCTGCAGGTACGAGCATCGACAGGATTGGAATTACGCCGGACAAGGAAATGAGGGAGGAGCCGCTTTCACAAGAAGAACTGGAGTCACATAGAAGAATTATAGAAGGATTTGTTATACAGGAATTTGTAAGAAGCAAGCCCAACCCAACAGAAAGAGATATTAGCAATTTTTTAACTCAACTTAGAGATGATGGAAATGTTTTGCAAGATAGGGTTATAAGAAGATTGATAAGAAACGAACTTAATAGGACAAATAATGATCCGCCTGTGTTTGATTTAGAGTTTGATGTTGTGTTACAGGCAGCTGTTGATATAATCCGGAACAAGGCTGTAGTAAAACAATAAAAGTATGATACTTAACAAGATTAGTATAAAAACTGAAAAGCAATCAGAATTTATTGATATTACTACGGCAATAAAAAAAGTTATTGTTTCTGAAAAATTTACAGATGGGCTTTGTTCTGTTTTTGTGCCGCACACAACTGCTGGTGTTACTATCAATGAAGCTGCGGACCCTGATGTTGTAAAAGATATTCTTGGTCATCTTGATAAAAAAGTTCCGCATAATGATAATTATCTTCATGCAGAAGGAAACTCCGCAGCGCATATAAAAACGCTGATTACCGGCAGCTCTGTTACAATTCCTGTCAAAGACGGAAGGCTTATTTTAGGCACCTGGCAGGGTATATATTTTTGCGAATACGATGGTCCAAGAACCAGAACTTATTTTATAAGCTTGAGATAGCAGATTGGACCCTGTTTAATTTATGAAGCAATTTATTCTGCCGGATTTTGACAACAGTAATAATGAAATTGTTCTTGATAAAAAAGAGACTCACTATTTAAAAAATGTGCTTAGATACAAGGTTGGAGAAATTTTTACTGCTGCAGATAGATCCGGGAATATCTGGGAAGCTAAAATTTTGCGGTTTGAAAACAGAAATAGCGCTATAACACTTTGCGGCAAAAGGGAGCTGCGGCCAGAGGCAGCAGAAGCAACTAAAGCTTTGCCGGAGCTGGTTTTGTATCAATGTTTGCTTAAAGGCAAAAAGATGGATATTGTCGCACGCCAGGCAGCCGAGGCAGGTGTGGCTGCAATAGTTCCTGTTGAAAGCGAGTTTGCTGTAGCAAAAGCCGCCGACGGTTTAAAAGAAAAAATAGCGCGATTGGAGAAAATTTGCAAAGAAGCTTTGCAGCAATCCGGAAGTTCTGTTCTAACTTGCATAAAACCGCATATAGCTTTTATGCAGCTTGCCAGGGTTTGTAAAAAAACCGAAACTACTGTTTTTTTTCATCAAAATTCTATTGAAAATAAGTCGCTGCACCAGTATCTTTTTTCTGATGCTGAGAGGATAAATATTATTGTAGGTCCTGAGGGTGGTTTTTCCGATAAGGAAGTAAAATTTATGATGGAAAATGGATTTTTGCCTGCGTTTCTTGGAAAAAATATTTTAAGGGCAGAGACTGCGGCAATATATGGCATTGCTGCCATAAAAACAATTCTTCTGGAGAAAGAAAAATGGATACTCTGTTAGATAAAAACAGAAAGAAAATTGATGTCATTGGTATCCCTGTTGATGTTTTTGTCTATGAGGATCTTGAAGCAAAAATAAAGCAAATGCTTGCTGATAAAAAAAGGCATCATATAGTATTTCTTTCTCTTCGCGATATAGTAATGGCAAAATTCAGGCGCGAACTTAGGACAACAATCCAAAGAGCAAGCCTTGTTGTTCCAACTTCTTCGTATATTTGTAAAGGTGCAAAATACCTGAAAAGGGTTCATATTCCTCAAAAAATACATATTTTTGAGTTTATTATAAAACTGCTTGGTGCAATTGAAAATAATGGAAAATCTGTTTATTTGCTTGGCGGGAAACTGGATGTATTACGAATAACAGAAGCCAATATAAAATCTTCTTTTCCTGGTTTAAATATCGTGGGAAGGTACACGGGCTTTTTTCCAAAAGAGATGGAGAACAATATTACTACTGCAATAAAAAAAGCTTCGCCGGCTCTTGTTCTTGCGGACTCCGGACTTCCCGGAAAAAGATATTGGATAACAAGAAATAATTCTGTTTTTAACCCCGGCATATCCCTGTGGGCAGATAATATTTTTGATGTTTTTGCAGGTAAAAAACCCAAGCCATCAAAAACAGCCGGCGGTATGCTAATAGAAAGAATAGGCAGGTTTTTTAGAAATCCTTTGCGGATATTTAATGCTTTTATTTATATTTTATATTTTATTCTGCTGCTCTATTATAAAGCAAAAAGGATTTAAGGAATCGCTGATTAACTACAAAATAATTTGCGAAAATTGACTGTTTGTTTTTTTAGTATTAAGATATAAACAGAAATGGGGGGGGTAAGTAATGGCTGTTGAACTTTTAGATGCAAATACATTTAATTCAAAAATTGTTACGGGAAAAGAAACCGCAATAGTTGATTTTTATGCAAATTGGTGTGGTCCATGCAGGGCTTTAGGTCCGATTCTTGACTCTATTTCGGAAAATTATCAGGGCAAACTTGGTTTTTATAAAATAGATGTTGATAAAGAAAATAAACTTGCCGGGCAATATAATGTAATGACTATTCCTGTTGTAATGTTTTTCAAAAACGGAGAAAAAACAGACAGTTTTACAGGCGCTATTCCAAAAGACAAGATAATCAGTTTTATAGAAAAAAATATTAAAGGGTAAGCCAAGGTATGTCAAAAAAAACAGTTGTTGTTCTGGGTGCCAGCAATAACCCAGAAAGATACTCTTATAAAGCTTTAAAAATGCTTGCAGAGCATGGGTATGATGTTATTCCTGTGCACCCGCAGCTGAAAGATATTGATGGAATTGAGGTTAGGAACAGCCTGGAAAATGCGGACGCGGGCGAAGATGTTTATACGCTTACGCTTTATGTTGGTCCGGAAAAAATTGTTCCATTAATTCCTGATATTGTTAGACTAAACCCGCAGCGGGTTATTTTCAATCCCGGAACAGAATCCCAGGAGCTTAAAGAAGCCCTTGTAAAAGCATCAATACCTCATGCAGAAGCGTGTACACTTGTTCTTCTTAGAACAGGGCGCTTTGAAGAAGCATTTTGAGTTTAGTTACTCTGATTTAGCTTTTGCACGTTCTTCAAGTTTTTTAAGTATAACAGGATATTTCTGGTCTTTAGTATAAGAATTATAAACAAAAGCTGTCAAAAAACCAATAACAAGACTCGCAAGTCCTCCAATGAGTCTTATACCATCGGAAGTTGTATTTGCAATTAGCCCTGTTAGATAATATCCTATGGGAAAAAGTATTAATGGAAAAATTAATACAGAAAAACTAAACCAGATAGTTTTACCCGGGGATATATAAATTTCCACAACATCGCCTATCTCAAGATCAAGGTTGTCCGGGTTTAGTGATTGAAACTCTTTATCTTTTTTTTTGCAGAAAACCTTTGATGCAGAACAACCTCTGCATTGATGGGTGCTGCACCTTACAGTTATAATATTGTTATCAACTTTTGTTATAGTTCCTCGTTCATACATTCTTCTTTCTCCGCTACACAACTTTTTTTAATTCTTTCTATACTTATTGCTTTTCCTGTTCCCGGATCAACATCTATAAGCACTCCCTGCAACTCAAGATTATCCCAGCAATCGCGCGAGCGTTCGGGAATTTGCGAAAGGAATTTTTTTATTTCAACACATGGCTCAAGCCCTCCGACCGAGGTTTGGCTTCCTGTTCTTCCTGCATCTGTTATTGCAGCAGTGCCGCCTGGCAATATTTTTTCATCTGCTGTCATAACTTTTGAATGGCTTCCTATTACGGCAGAAACTTTTCCTTCTGCATAATGAATCATTGTTTTTTTCTCGGCAGTTGTAGCTGCATGAAAATCAAAGATAATTATATTTGTTTCTTTCCTGAGTTTATCTACGATATCATGCAAATAATAAAAAGGATTATTCAGATATATTTTAGTAAATCCCGAAACACCAAGTAACGTTAACACTCCGATTTTATGTTCGCCAGCTTGATATATTTTATAGCCTCTTCCCGGAACATTGGGCGGGTAATTTGCGGGTCTTAGTATAAACGATGCTTTTGGTATGAAATCTACCATATCTTTTTTAAAAAAAGCTTTTTCACCTGTTGTAAGTACATCTATTCCCAGCTTTTTAAGATATACTGCATGAGTTTTTCCAATTCCGAAACCGCCGGTCGCTCCCTCGCTTCCTGCTATTGTAAAATCTACAGCGAGCTCTTTTTTTAAGTCCGAAAGAAGTTTTTTTATGCAGAAAACACCGCTTTTCCCTGTTATTTCACCGATGTAAAGGATTTTCACATCCAATATATACCTTTTATTTGCATGTTTGGCAATATAAAGAGAGGCGCGGGATAAACAAAAGAGATTATATGAAGTATATCTCTTTCATGTGATATATTATATCATGCAAAAAACAATTTGTTTTTAGGAGCAATTTATGAAGCTTTTTAAAACCGGTAAAACGAAAGATGTATATAAAATGCCAGACGGCAATTACCTTCTCAAATTCAAGGATACTGTTACAGGCAATTCCTCCGGAGAAACTGATCCGGGCGGCAATAAAGTAGTCGGCTCTGTGGACGGAGTAGCTTCCGGCGCTCTTAAAATGACACATTATTTTTTTGAGCTTCTCAAAAAACACAATATCGCAACTCACTATGTTAGCGCAGATTTGTCGAAAAACGAAATGGTTGTCCGGCCGGCAAAGCTTTTTGGAAACGGGCTGGAGTTTGTGCTTAGATACAAAGCTGCTGGAAGTTTTATCAGGAGATTTGAGCTTTATTGCAAGGAGAACGAAATGCTTCCAAAGATATTCGAGGTTACCTTAAAGGATGATATTCGCGACGATCCGCCGGTTACCAAAGAAATACTCGCTGCGCTCAAGCTTTTGACTCCTGCGCAATACGACAAGATATACAGCGAAACAATAAAAATCTGCGATATTGTCAAAGATGACCTAAAAGCGCGCGGGCTGGAACTTGTTGATATTAAGATTGAGTTCGGACTGGTTGATGGCGAGATAATCCTTATAGACGAAATAAGTCCGGGCAATATGCGCGTATATCAGAATAACAAAAAACTCGACTATCTTACTCTCTCAAGCTTGATATAACAAGTTTAAACACGGAGCTTTTTTAAAAAACTTTTGATTTTAAACTTGACAGAACTGTCTAAGTAATATACTAATTATTATCTTTTACATTTTTAACAAGACTCATAAAACTTTGGAGGTATTTCGATGGATATGTTTTATTCCATATTATCCCTATTTGTCGGTTGTGGGGTATTTTTATATGGTATAGCAATGTTTGGTACGAGTGTTAGAAAGAGCACTTCCGGAAGCGCTCGTGCAATGTTTGACAAAATCGGTGAAAACCGCGTTAAGACTTTTGGTTTGGGTTGTTTTATTACAGCCATTATTCAATCTTCTACTGCAACAGCTGTAATGGTTGTAGGGTTGGTTAGTGCGGGGCTGTTAACTGTTTTTCAAGGTACTGCTATTATTTTGGGAGCGCATTTGGGTACTACCAGTACTCTCTTTTTGGTAATGCTTGCTGCTTTTAGAGTAAGAGATTTTTTCATGGTGCTTGTGTTTATTGGCGCGCTTATGAAGCTTGTTTCCAAAGACGGTAAAATGCAGAATCTTGCAGATTTCTTCGTTGGCTTTGGTATATTGTTCGTAGGTCTTATGCTTATGGGCGATGTGTTCAGGCATAACCTGGAGCTAAGAGGGGTTTTTACTGATTTATTCATAAGAATCACCAATCCGGCGTTATTGATATTAATAGGAATAGTTTTTACAATTATTATTCAGTCTTCTACTGCTACAACAGCGATTCTTTTAACACTGATTATCGAAGGACTCTTGCCTTTTGGCAGCGCGATGTTTATAGCACTGGGCGCGCATGGCGGAACTTCATCTACAGCGCTTTTGGCTTCAATTGCTGCGAACAGGGATGGTAAGCGGGTTGCTCTTACAAACTGTATCTTTAGTCTTGGCGGTGTAATCGTTTTTACAAGCTTTTTATGGCCATTTAAACACATTGTTCTCCCCTGGTATGCAGACCCGGAGACAGGTTTGGTTAGGGCTCTTTGGTGGCAGCTCCCGTTTTTCCAGGTCTCTTACAACCTTATACTGGGATTAATTAAAATCTGGATTATTACTCCGGTAATTAAACTTTCATACTTGATACTTAAAGATGTGCCAGATGATGAAAAAGCTTTTGGTCCAACACATTTAAATGAACAAATTATAGAAGAAAATATTGATATGGCTCTTGATATGGCTAAAAAAGAAATTATTGTAGGTGCAGAGCTTGTACAGGATATGTTTGGAAAGACTGATAAGGCATTCAAAGCAAAAGACATAAAGCTGATAAACGAAATTTCAGAAACAGACGCGAAAGTAGATATCCTTTATAAAGCTGTAATTCCATATCTTGCAAAAGTTTCCACTCACGAACTTGGCGAGGAAGAATCCAAGAGAAGTATTAACTATCTATACATAAAAAATGAACTGGAATCTATTGGCGATGTTATTGAGGAAAGTATTATGCCGCTGGCAAAAGTTATGGCAGAGAAGAACTTATCATTTTCTGAGCAGGGCAGTGCAGAACTTACAGAGCTTCATGGAAAAGTAATGGATAATGTTAATCGTGTGGTTACAGCGTTAAAAGATGAAAATGCTTTGCTTGCAAAACAAGTAACAGATGTGTATTCAGAGGTTGATGAGAGAAGGTATCAGCTTTCTCATATCGACAGACTGCAAAAAGGGCTTAAAGTATCGCTCGAGACATCATCTATACACCTTGATCTGGTAAATTATTATGCAAGAATAAACGGGTATCTTGTTTTTATTGCAAAAAGAATACTTTGGCTTACAAGGGAACAGGTTTAATTGCTTAAAAGGCGCAAAGCGACCGCAGGGCTTGCCCTGCGATCCGAGCGAGGCGGCTAATAAGTACGAAAAAGGGGCATCTAATTAAGATGCCCCTTTTTTTAAGGTGTGCCAATCGGTGTAAGCGCGGCTAATAACCCTAGCGGTTAGCTGTTACCCGATTAGAATTTTTAATCAGAATTATTTAAGCTGGTTCATCAGATATTCAGAAACTTGTTTAACATTTCCGCTTGCATCAAGCTCAACATATTTTGTTCCATCTTTTTTTGCCAAATCTTTGAAAAAATATGCTGCCGCAAGTGTGCCGGTGTTTTTATCATAATAAATATCGTGTCGTTTGTTTATTGCTGTTTCGTCCTGGTCGTCTGCTCTTGTTGAAAGAGCGCCGTCGCATACCCTGCATTTGTCGCCGTTTGGCTTTATTGCATCAAAATAGATATTATTGGGGTGATTATTGTCATTTGCGCAAAGTCTTCTTCCCATAATTCTTTTTTTCGCGACATCTCTGTCGAGAAGTATTTCAATTACATAGTCCAGTTTCATACCAGAAGCTTTAAGAGCTTCTGCAAGTTTTTCTGCCTGCACATTGTTTCTTGGAAATCCGTCAAGAAGCCATCCTTTTTTACAGTCATCTTTTTTAAGCCTGTCAAGAATCATTGGGATTGTAATTTCGTCCGGTACAAGATCGCCTTTGTCTATATATGCTTTTGCTTTCATGCCAAGGTCTGTGCCGCCTTTAATATTTTCTCTGAATATAACTCCGGACTCAATGTGTGCAATGCTGTATTTGTCTTTTACAATTGCTCCCATTGTGCCTTTTCCGCTGCCATTTGGTCCAAAAATCAAAATATTCATAACTAAACTCCTTATTTAATATCTTTCTATAATATAATAAAGGGTTTTATACCGCAGGGCAAGCCCTGTTATCCATCGCCTCCGGCGATTTTCCGCGGGGCAAGCCGCGTGGTACGCGTACGCGACCCTTTTTGTTCCTCATCGCTCGATCACACCCGCAGGGGGTACTTTGTGCGAAAGTAAGCTTTAGCATGATGCTCGCTTATTCGTCCAATAGCACTTTTTTCAAAAAAGAAAAGGTATTATACAGCATGGCATAATACCTTTTCTTTGTAGTGACTACTGGTTAGGACTTACTGTTGTCCCGACAACATAGGCGAAGAATTCGGAATATATAGGTATCGCTTTATTTTCATGGTAGGCGTTTTTTCAAAAGGTTCTTCCTGAATTATAATTTTCGAAAGCCTGGAAAAGCTTGCCAGCTTTTTATTTGCCCATGCGCGCAGCTCTTCAACCATCTTTTCCATTGCAACTGCTGCTTCTTTTGCTGCATCGCTTAGCCGTACTCTTGCAATAAGTTCGCCTTTTTCGCTTAAGTATACAAGCGCTTCTTCGATTAAGTTGGAACTTCCAAGCAAGCCTTCAATCTCTTCCGGATATATATTCTCTCCGCCAGGACCGAGTATAAGCGCTTTGATTCTGCCGCAGATGTAGACCATGCCTTTTTTGTCCAAGCGGCCAAGGTCTCCGGTACGAAACCAGCCATCTTCGGTAAAAGCTTCGCGGGTCTGCTGCTCATTGCGGAAGTAACCCATCATCACGTTGGGACCGCGAGCCTGAATTTCTCCAACACCAGCTTCTTTAACATTGTCAACAGGTGCGATTCGCAATTCCACGCCCGGAGATGCTTTGCCTGTTGAGCGGTATGAGAAAGTATGCGGAGGGGATCCGGCAATTAAAGGCGCAGTTTCGGTTAGCCCGTATCCTATTGCATACGGGAACCGGATACTACGAAGAAATTTTTCCACTTCAGGAGCAAGCGGAGCGCCGCCAATACCAAAAAAGTGGATTTTGCCGCCCAAAGTTTTCTTTAGTTTGCGTCCGGCAACCCATACTACCAGAGGTCTGGTAAGGAAAAAGTGATACAGCTTGCTTTTTTGCATCTTTGGCTTAATAGCATTGCGGTATATTTTTTCTATAAACAACGGAACTGTAAGCATTAAAGTAGGCTTTATTTTCTTGGCCGCGGGAAGCAAAATAGATGCAGAAGGCGGACGGTCAAGATAAGTTATATTTGCGCCGCTCATTACCGGCATAAGCATCCCGATAGTGCACTCATAAGCATGAGCCAGAGGCAATACCGAAATAAACCGGTCGCCGGGATATACCATTTGTGTTTCCTGAGAAGTAATCGCATTGGCAACAAGATTTTTATGAGAAAGCATTACTCCTTTGCTGTTTCCCGAGGTTCCGCTGGTGTAAATAATGACAGCTAAATCCTCTGGCTTGCGCTGCGGGAGCTCGCCGTTCGGGTCTGGCAAAGCTATTTGCTTTTCAGAACCTTCGCTGCAAACAGTAATTTCGTCCGAAGTCATACTGTCGAGAAAAATCAGCGGGAGAGTCCGGGACATTCCTTCGATTTTGGCTGCCATTGTCCGGTTTAGGATTATTGCAGAAACCTCTGCGTGGTTCGCAATATGCTGCACCTGATCTGCGGAAAAAGCAGGCAACAGGGGAACAATAACCGCGCCCGCGTGGGCAATGCCAAAGTAAGCCAACGGCCACTCCGGACTGTTTTCCGAAAGAAGCATCACCCGGTCGCCCGGAAGTATGCCAAGCTGCTTTAAGAGCAGAGCAATCTGCCGGGAGCGAGTACCCATCATTTTATATGTGATTTTACGTTCTTCACAAATTTTGTCTTCCTGAAACAAACCAAAAGCTGGCTTGTCGCCGTACAGTTCAGATGCCTCAAGGCAAAACTGAGATAGTGTTTTTTCGTAGTGTTTTATCATGGCAGTATTTAAATCACATTTTAAAAAAAGATACAAGTTTTTTACTGTGTTTTTTAAAAAAAATTGCGCAATTATGAGGGATTTTACTCAATATAGCATACAAGATTCCGGATATTCCAAATTTTGGAATCGCTTATATATTTTTTCTGAGACCACATCTCCAAAACTTGTTTTGTATAAAATTCCGCCAGAGCTAAACAGCTTAGAGGTCTGTAACAAGCTTCGTCTACCCTTGAAATATGATAATACCATAAGAATTTTCTAACAACATCATCAGTATGAAATGCAATGTCTTGCAGGCAATGAGTCGCAATTCCCAGATACTCTAAAGACTTTGCTTTGTTCTCGTCTTTGATTTTTATGGCCTCTTGTAGATAATGCTGAGCGTTCTTAATTCGGGTATCTTGCTCTGTGCCATAGCTGTTTTTAATGTTGCTCGTATTAAAATGCAGCTCTGGTCTGCCGCCGATAAAAGGAATCCACTTCGGGCATGGGCTTTTTCTGCCTGGCAATTTGTCTACATTGACATTTGCCCGCGCAAGCACCAGAGCATCTTCTTTTGATAAACCAAAGTCCAGCGCCCACTTCATGGTACCCATGTGGTATCCGTTTTCATCTTTTTTGCCGAAATGCTTGCTATTGCTGGCCATAAATCATCTCCTTCCGATTGCGAAGGCTAAGAAATCGCTGATTTATTCAATCGAGAATAAATCAGCAATACATTATTATCATTTTTTCGCAGTTTTCCAAAGGAAAACGAGGAAAAATTGTGGAATTGCTGATTAGA
>JGI20163J15578_10000137_pt1 | contig 29438 bp, 19 predicted proteins | sample TergutCu122P1_FD_15578 | JGI IMG/M metagenome (IMG submission 15578)
TTCTGTTATTTCTTCTGTTATTTCTTCTGTTATTTCTTCTGTTATTTCTTCTGTTATTTCTTCTGTTATTTCTTCTGTTATTTCTTCTGTTATTTCTTCTGCGGCGTTATCAGTATCAGACTCACTTGGCATAATCGCAGCCAAGAAATTTTTGAGGCTGGCTACAAAATAGGGAGTCACTTTGTTTATGGTATCAATATCCTTAGCCCTTCCGGCCTGCTCTAAGCTGTACGCTTCCTGTGAAAAAGCCATGCGGCTCATGTTTGCTAAAACGCCCTTTATACTATGTGCACTAAGCGTGTATATTTTTAATGACTCGTCGTTCCAGTCCTGGTTTTCCATAAGAAACTCCATATTGTTGATTACTCCCTGGATATCCCGTACAAAGGATTCGGTCAATTGTTTGGTATAGCCGACCGGTTTATTCTCGTTAGTTAGCACAGCTTCTCTGGCGGCATTTATAACCTCTGCCGGCTGCTTGTCTCGGATATAATGCAGCAGTATAACATCCAGGCGCTGAAAGTTAATGGGTTTTGAAAGAAAAGTGTCAAATCCACTCTTTATAAACAGCTTTTTCATGCCAGTTACTGCGTTGGCGGTCAAAGCCACAATGGGATATGTATACCCCATGCTGCGTATTCTTTTGACTGTTTCTATGCCGTCCATACCGGGCATCATATGATCAATAAAGATAATGTCGTAGACTTCGCCGCTTTCGATTCTGGCTATGGCTTGCTCGCCGCTTTCAAGAGTATGTATTTCAATATTATAAGGCTGGATAATCTGTTTGACTACATACAAGTTGGATTTCATATCATCCACCACTAGTATTTTGCCGTATGGCATTGGTTGGTATTTTATCTTGCTGGCAGCAGGATGACGAGAAAACTTGGTGAAAAACATATGCTCTAAGTTTTTAGATACTTCTTTGCCCAAAGTAGCATTGCTATTAACATCCTGAGGGACCCTCAGCGTAAAAACACTGCCCTTGCCTAATGTGCTGTCTGCTGTAATTGTACCGCACATCATTTGGGCAAGCTGATAAGCAATGAACAGCCCTAGTCCGGAACCTTCAGTTTTGCGGCTGGAATCTTTGTTAAACCTTAAATATAACGTATTAAACAGACTATTTTTTTGCTCCTCTGTCATACCTTGCCCCGTATCCGATACTTCGACACTGAGTATCAGCTTATCTTCCTCCTTAAAAGCAGTGAAACTTGCCGATATCACCCCCGCATCAGTATATTTAAATGCGTTTGTCAAAAGATTTACTATAATTTGCTTGATCCGCAATTCGTCGCCTATTAGGGAGACAGGGAGGTTCTCATCGATCTTCAGGTTAAAAGCGATATTTTTTTCGCGGTACTGCAGAGTGCTCAACTGTACAGAGTCGACTATAAGGCTGGACAAGTCGTAGGCTGCGGGTATGATTTCAAGTTTTCCTGCTTCCACTTTTGAAATGTCTAAAATATCATTTATGATGGAAAGCAGCATATTTGAAGAATTATAAATATGGAAAAACGCTTCCGTAATTTCCTTCTCCTCAAATACTCTGTGCATATAAATTTCCGCAAGACCCATAATCACGCTTAACGGCGTGCGGATTTCGTGGCTCATCTTGGCCAGGAAGCGGGTTTTTGAATGGCTTTCTTCCTCCGCATACGAGCGCATTTTTTCATCTGATATATTTCGTATATACCAAACAAAAGCTAATCTTCCGTGTGTTCGCACAGGCAATATAGTAAATTCACATGGAATTGTCTCCTCATACATGGGTTTAAAATTGTGCTCAAATTGCAGCACGCTGTTCTCCTGCTGTGAGAGTGTAATACTAGAGCAAAATGAGTGGATTATTTCAAGCGCCTTCTTGTCCGAATTGGCTTCGGGGAATAAAGCTTGCAAATAGTATCTCGATAAGGATGCTAGAGCCGTACATTTTTCTTCGCCCATATTAACGCAATTTTCACAGTTGTCGTTATAGCGGCAGAATTCCTGAAGTTTGATTTTGGTATGCGGGCCGAGGCTTTTCGGCGCCTTAAAAAATAACTTTAAAATTGCAGGGTTAGCGTTAAGCAGTTTATAGTTTGCGTCCAGCAAAATACAGCCCGTAGGCAGCGCCCTAATCAAAACACGAGCGTTTTCCTCAGCTCTTTGCGCTTTTAGCATCTCTCTTTTAATCATGCGCAAATCATGGTTATAACATATTATTAATGATTTATTGCGAAATTCACAGCGGACAGATGTTACCTCTACCGGCAGCGGAGTGTCCGAAGTGATATACAGATATTCATATCTGGTAATGCCTTTCTCCATAAGTTGATCCCATTGCATCTTCCTTATTACTTTTGAAGGGGTACCGCATAGCTGAAATTCAGGAGAAAAATCATCGTGATGCTTAATAAACTCATCTTTGCTGGATAGATTGAATATAGATAAAACCTGCTCATTGCAGTCAAATAATCTGCCATCTTCGTCCCAAAGCTCAACAAACAAGGGCATGGAATTTAACAGTATTTTGTTTAATTCCGATGTTTCTTTCTCTCGCTCTATAGCTTTTATCAAATGCGTTATATTTGTCATTAGAAGTATGACCCCAGCGATTTTCTCATCACTGCAATTGGCTGAAAAAGGGATACAATTCATTTCAATAACATAAGACTCACTTAGGTTTTGCAATAGAACTACCTCTTCCAATTGCGGCTTCTTGGTTTTAATAGCTTTCGAAATGGCAGAGCGTCCGGCTGAATCGATGTTTAAAAAATCGTTTAAATTCAGTCCTATACAAGACTCCTTTTCAGTTAGTCTAAGTATGGCTTTATTGGCATATTTTATCTTATAATCCGAGTCAATAATAACTATTGGCTCAGAAAGCAATTCAAAAAGTTTTGTAAATTCAAGTATTGTATCATTTGTTTCGTTCAATATTTCGGCAAAGATTCCCTTCATCGCAACATTGTCAAGTTTATAAGCTATGTCTCCCTTTCCGATAGCCACGCGGGCATCTTTGAAAACATTACGCAAAACTTGCAAAGTGTTAATAATACCTTTAAAAGCATTGGAAATTTCGCCTATTTCATCATTATTACTGGGGCTCGGTTGGGAATTTAGGTCTATATTGCCGTCGGCTGCGCTTTTTATATTTTGGGTAAGTATTTTGAGGGGGGTTAGAATTTTGGAAGCAATGTAAAGCAAAACAAAGGAGACTATCACAAGGATTAATAAACCGCTGATAACTAAATTGCGCTGCAGTTCAGAGTTTTTGGATACTGCGAGCTCATTGGAGAAACCCACGGCAAGCATACCGATGGGTACGCCCTCCCATCCAATTAACGGGAGATAGTAAGCAGAATGCGGTATGCCGTTGATATTCACCTCGGCAGTAAATTCCAGCCCTTGATTGAGTACGTTTTCTATAACCTCTGCCAATGTCTTATGATCCAAGTTACGTTCACCGAACTCATTCCGGACTGTGGTTGCTATGCGATTACTGCCCAAAAAAACTGTAACTTCTGCATTAAAAAAATCGGCAATATTGTCCACAAACTCGCTGGTGCTTATCTTAAAAACCGCAGAAATAGAGCCGATAATTTCGCCGTCGTCCAATATTGGAGCTGCAGAAGAAAGCGCCATCGGAATAGCAGCGGTTGTGGTGTATATGCTGGAGACTTCACCCCGATGAGCTGCAGCGATTGTAGGCGCGGCAAAGCCCAAATCGCCGTATCTGTCCGGTTCATGCGTGCGCAGAATAACATAACCGTTACGGTCGGTAACTACGAAGGCTGATAGGTTATACGCTTCCAATCTGTTTTTGAGAAGTGAAATAAAAATATCCCTGTTTTGATCTCTGTTTACATGATTGTTCCAGTTACGTACGCCGCCAATAACCATGCAGCAGGCGGCTGCTAAACGTGCGGAGTTTTCAGAGTTTTCATATGTTAATTCAAGAAAGGCTCTGAAAGCGCTGGATAGTGTACCAAGCCGCGCTTCCAGAAGGGTGTCGAGAAGGGCGTTTCTGGTTGTTTGCGCGTAGTAGAAAGTAAAAATCAGCACCAGAAACAAAATTCCAACTATCGGAAAAAGCAGTTTACTTTTTATGCTGTTTAGCATAGATCCATAGATCATACCTGAAAACGTCCAAGTTCTGTTTCCAATGTGTTAATTGTTCTTTTGTTATTCTCGCTTATGTCATTGACATGATTTACAGCCGAGTTAATTTCGTTTGCTCCGGAAACCATCTCATCCATACTGTTGTTTATCTCTTGAGTTGCGTTTTCAAGGTTTTTTGTTTCGGTTATTACTTCAGTAGCGCCTTCCAGCATCTCTTTGGAGCCGATTTTTACCTTGCTTGTTATTTCGGTTATCTCCATTATGCCGGAAACTATCTGCCTTGTACCAATCTCTTGCTCTTCCATCGCATGGCGAATATTATTTTCCTGTTCAGACACAATGTTAATTCCGCTTTCAATGTCCTCGAACTTTTTCAGAACATTCTCATTGGATACGCTTATCTTGTCGATAGAGAATTTTATTTTTTTCAACATAGTACCGATAATTTTGGACTGCTCGTTGGAGCTTTCGGCAAGTTTGCGTATCTCGTCTGCAACAACAGCAAAGCCCTTGCCGGCTTCTCCTGCGTGTGCTGCTTCAATCGCCGCATTCATCGAAAGCAGGTTTGTCTGGCTTGCGATATTTTCCATAACTGCGTTTATTTCCATCAAGCCTTCGGACTCCCGCGATATTTCCTGAATATCTGCCAGCACTTCATGAAGCCCCGTCCGCCCCACACTGGAGGCTTCTATGAGTTTTTCTACGTTTTCACTATTTTTGACCAGAGTCTCTGTAACAGATCTGGTGTTGGCAGCCATTTCTTCTATGGAAGACGAGGCTGTAGCGACATTGTTGCTTTGTTCGCTTATAAAACCGTCAAGTTTGTTGATATTCTCCACTAACGACCTCATTGTCTGGGCTGTTTCGGTTACGCTGGCGCTCTGGTTTATAACGCGGGTTTTTACGCTCTGAATATTGGCGGTTATTTGGTTTATCGCAGCGGCCGTCTCATTCATGTTACTGGCAAGATCCTCCCCAATGTTGCTAAGAACATTGGTTTCGGCTTTGACATTATTAAGTAATTTTTGAATGCTTACTCGCGTGCTTTCAAAGGTTCCAAGCAGATCTAATACTTCATCCTTAAAATTATATTTTGGTATTGGAACTTCTCTAAAGTCCCCGGCTGCCAAAATATCGAATTCATTTCTAAGCCATGTCAGAGAGCTAAAAGACCAGCCAAAAAATAAAACACTAGCAATTATTATTGCTAATACAAAAAGACCAACAAGAAGGATGACTTTAAAAATCATTCTGTATATTGGACCTATAATTGTTGATTCAGTTTTTGCAAGTGTTGTGGTCCATGTCATGCCGGAGTTGTTGCCTATAGAAAACGAATTAACGTTTAACTCTATATTGTCGTTTAACAGCGGCGAAAAGAAATTCGCATGGTAATGTTCGCCCCTTTGCACAGCTTGCGTTATCACAGGCAAATGGTCGCCGAATGTCGTACCCAACTGCCTAATATTATGGTTTAAGATGGCGGGGTTAGAACTTGCTATAATATGCCCGTTATTGGCATAAATAGACATTGATGCAATACCCGGATGCTCATATAAAAAGCGCATTAATTCCGGTTGTACACCTGCTAAATTTATTAAGACAGATACCATACCCACTACAGTATCGTTAGTCCGGTTGATTATGGGGACTGCGACTTTTACCAAGACTACATCCGGGCGGCCCGCCAATGCCCGTCGTTCCGGAGGCTGTGCTTTATCGTTTCTTGCCTGCGGACTGTTAATGTGCGCCAGATATTCGTCATAATTGGCCGCAGTCTGGTGGGCTATTATATCATTCGCCCAAAGTGCCCGCATAAAAGCCGAAGCATACATCCCTGTCCCTGTAGAACCTGGACGGCCTATCATTTGAGCGTCCATGCCGTCAATTACGTTTGGCCGCCATACTGTTTGGATTCCGAAAAATACCTGATTTTCTTCGATTGTAACCCGTAATATTTCGTCAAATACATTCCGTCTGTTACCTGCAAGCAAGGATTCAAAATCGCCCATAACATTGGCAATGGTACGCAATACCCGAACATGGCCGTTTACACGGCCTGACCAGTACTCTGTCCAGTAAGAATTTATCATATCAATATAACTAATACTTAAATTTCTGCTCATCCTGGAAGTATTTATTGACATAACTATAGTTGCAAAAGCCACGCTAAAAATTACTGCTACTGAAATAATTAAGCTCATTTTATATCTTATTTTCATTTTAATTATCCTTTACGTGCGTTTTGCCGCACATTATAACTAGGTTTATTACTTTGTAACCTCGCTTACTAACAGGAAGCCAAGGTCAGCGATCTATAAAAGTTAGAAAAATTGACTCAGATATTATTCTAAGGAGCTGATTTATTTAATCAGCGATTCCTTAAATTAATAGACAAGAGATCTTTCGATAGTGGGATAGGTAAGGGCGGGCGGATAGACATTGAGGTTAATTAAAGAGTATTTTTTGAGCAGAGATGTTAAAAAAGTCATGTTTCCATCTCTGTTCTGTTCTGTTCTGTTCTGTTCTGTTCTGTTCTGTTCTGTTCTGTTCTGTTCTGTTCTGTTCACTAGCATATTTGCTTATATCATATTTATTAAAATTTGTCAATGCTGATTGACATGTTTTTGTAATATTTTTCACGCCAAACGCATGAATACCCTAATAACAAAGGGTGAAGAATAGCTTCGGTAACATTTCTAAATGAGGCATCTCGGTTGCCTTGGGGAAAAGCCTGCAATTTAGCTACACTGCCGATAAAACTATGGAAGCCCGCTTTGCCTCAATGAGCATTTACCTTCGGCGGTGAAATTACAAACAGGGCTGCAATAGGTTTTGCTGGCGCACGAATCTTTGTCCAGGATAAATCTTTTTAACAGAACGTCCATCCGGCGCATATCAATCGGCTTTGATATAAATTCGTCAAAGCCGCTTTTAAGAAACATTTCGGAACGCCCCGTAATGGCATCGGCTGTCAACACAATCATAGGCAGCGAATACCCGTAGCCGCGTATATTTTTGGTTGTCTCAATTCCGTCCATTTCCGGCATCATATAATCCATAAACACTATGTCATATACTTTGCCCGATTTAATTTTTTCGATTGCCGCAAATCCGCTCTTGGCGGTTTCAATGGACAATTTGTACGGAGCAAGGAGCGCATTTGCCACAAACAAATTCATTTCATCATCATCCACTATCAACACGCTGCCGTACGGCATCGGTGTGCGCAAAGTGTACACCTTTGTTAAAGTCGCCGGATTGATTTCGCGGAACCGTTCCAGCCTTTCCGCCGCTTCTTTGCCCATCGGTTCGGCGCCGGTATCGCCCTGCGGCAGGCATATTGAAATGGTTGTACCTTTATAAACTTCGCTTTCTACAGAGATTTCACCGTCCATGAGCGCTACTAATTTGTTTGTAATGTGCATGCCCAGCCCCGTTCCCTGCGTTTTGCGGTTGGCTTCCAGGTTAAAACGGGCATATTCATCAAAGATGCGATCAACATCTTCCGTTGACATGCCTATACCTGTGTCGCTGACAATCAGCAAAAGATGTTTTTTTTGTTTGTCGTTGTCCTTCTTGTAGGTACCTGCACGTCCTGCAGCACGTTTCTCGATAAACACAGAAAACTTTATTGTGCCTTCGTTGGTGTACTTAAATGCGTTGGAAAGCACATTGTTCAGAATCTGTTTAAGCCGCAATTCATCGCCGTAGAGGGTGCTGGGAAGGTGTTCGTCTACGCTAAGGATAAACTCAATGGGCTTATTGCTGAATTTTGCTGTATTCATGGTAACGACATTGTAGATCATGCTTGCAAGTTCGTATTTTTCGCAGGTTAATTCAATCTTATCGGCCTCGATTTTTGAAACATCCAGAACATCATTTATTATGGTAAGCAAAGTGCTGCCGGCGGAATATATTATGTTCAGCGCTCCCTTGTATTCGGTATCCAGGTTCTCTTTAATAAGCTGGCTTTCGGCAATTCCAAGAATGGCGTTCATCGGCGAGCGTATCTCGTGGCTTACCATCGCGAGGAAATTTGTTTTCGCCTTGCTCGCTTCTTTTGCGCTTTCAACCGCGGCTTCTAATTTTTTTTGGCGATCTTCCAGTTGGTTTATCATTACATTGACCGAAGCCGAAAGCTCACCCATGAATTCCACCCGCTGTTTGTAATCGCCCTTTGCTACCTGCTGAGCCTGCCAGGTCAGGTGCTTCAGCGAAGCGTGCAGCGATTTTAATGGGGCAGCTATTTCATTTTCGCTTGTGGGTGTTTTAACGCTTAAATTGCCTTTTGCCAAAGCTTCAGCCAGTAATCTGGTTTCAGTAACGCATTCAGCAAAAAAATGAAGTCCGCTGCCGAAGTCCTTAAATTCGTCCGGCAGCTTTTCAATATCCAATACAGCGTTTTCAGGATCATACAGCACATCCCTCAAATAATTAAAAAGGGTATCTGCTATAGATTTCATAAAATTACTATCCTTCTAGACAGGGTTTGCACCGAAACGGCACACCCTGTTGCCGTTTGCCCAGCAGTCAATCTCACTGACGTCATATTTTTTCCCTGTATACGACTCAAGAATACCGCTGATAAACCCTTCGTCATAAATACATACGTTTTCATTCGTAATAGGCAATCCGCTGCAATCCAAATCTTCTGCAACTGTAAGCACCATGTTGCCGGTTTCCGAATCGAAAGCCTCCATGCGGAGAATGCCGATTTTTAAATCCTTAAGAGTTTTCTGTAGGTCGGCGACAAAAGCATCAAAATCCAGGGTTAAGTCCAATACATTCCTGGCAAATTCAACTCCCGCCAGAAATCCCGCCTTACGGAAATAGTCGTTGGCTTTTTCAAGACCGTTCTCTTTGCTGAGTACGTCGAGCATAGTGAACTGCATGAGGCGGTATACGACTACCGGCATTTCTTCACCCAGATCTCCGCGCCCTTTCTTGATGTCGCCCAGGCTTTCCCAGCTAAACGCCTTATGAGCGTCAGCTTTTTTAAATACGTTTTTCTTTTCCATTCTAAAAATCTCCTTGCTATGGTGAATTAATTAAACTTTCGAGGCAAGTGTCATGCTGTTTTAGCCAGCTTTTTATATTGGCCACAAGGGTATCCATACGTTTCAAAAAAGCATCATTTTCGGCCTGCAGCCTGGCCAAATCCCCTGCTTTTGCTATTGATTCCATTTCTATAGCTGTTTTTCTGGCTTCTTCCGCGCCAATGCTTGCGCAGGTACCTTTTAAAGTGTGTATTGCAAAAATGTAAGCAGGTAATGTTTCAGCCGATACATTTCGCAGTTTGTCTATAATTGCGGGCGTATAAGAAACATAGGCATTCAAAACACTTAAATAAACGCTTACATCACCGCCGTAAAGCGCAAGGCCATTTTGCTCGTCTACACCAGATATTGTAATTGTCATAAATCTCCTCCTGCTTTTACTATTTTCCCAACTCTCTGCAATAGTTCGCTGTTTGCCGGTTTCTGGATAAAATCAACAGCGCCCAGTTTTAAAGCGCGCTCCTTGTCCTGCGGATTGGTAGAAGAAGTAAAAAAGGCTATCGGAACCATGTGTAAATCACTTAAGGTCTTTACCCGCTCATAAGTAGCCCAGCCGTCCATATCCGGCATTATTAAGTCCAGTAAAATCAAATCCGGAACAAGCCCTTCAGAAAAAAGAACCAGAGCGTCAAAGCCGGAATTGGCAATTACAATTTCATAGTTGGTTCCCAGTATTGCCTTGGTTGCTGTACAATGTACCGCATCATCATCAACAACCAGGATTATTTTTTTGCCATCAGCATTGGCAAATTTGCTTGTTTGGCTGACCGAAATTCGCATCGCGGCATTTTCGACCTGTTGGGTAATTTTATTTACCTCGTCTATAGCCTCTAAAACTTCCTTGCTTCCCTGGCTCTGCTCTTCCATTGCCCGCAGAATATTGTATTCATTTTCTGCGACTGTTTTTATGCCGCTGTCTATTGTCTGGAACTTATTCAGGACATCGCTTGTTGATTTAATTATTTTGTCGATGGAACCTTTTATTTTTTTCAATACTGCACTGATAGTTTTTGACTGCTTGCTGGAATTTTCAGCCAGCTTGCGTATTTCGTCCGCAACTACGGCAAAACCTTTGCCAAACTCGCCCGCATGAGCCGCTTCTATTGCGGCATTCATGGAAAGCAGATTGGTTTGGCTGGCGATATTAGCCATTACTGAATTGATTTCAAGGAGGGATTCTGACTCACGGGTAATTTCCTTAATGTCGTCGGCGACTCCGTTAAGGCCTGCCCGCCCAATATCCGAGGCCTTTTCCAGTTCTTCAACGCTATGCGCGTTTTTAGTCAGCGTAGATGTAACAGAATTGATGTTGGCAACCATCTCCTCGATGGAAGCGGAAGACTTGGAAACGGCAGAGGCCTGGTTATGTACATAGTCACGTAACTGTTCCGCCAGCACTTGCAGCTTTTTTGCAAGAAGGCTTCCCTGTTCCAGCTTTTTCTGTTCACGCAGGTCACGGGTATAACAGACAACATGCTCTTTATCATTGTATACCACACGCCGTGCAGTTTCCTCGACCGGAACCGGCGTTCCATCTTTAAGCTGGTACATGAATTCATAAATGGAGGAACCTTTTTCAAGAACCTGGTTGATATAGTCGATTGACTGTTGCATCGACTCTTTGCCGTTCGGCTGGAATTTCGGCAGAAACTTTTCAAAATTATTCATGTATTCGGATTTGGTGGTATTGAATATGGTTTCCACGGCCTTATTGACCTCTTCGCAGTTGCTGTCCGTGTCGAAGATGGCGCAGACTATGGGCGCGGCGTCAAGTATGACTTGATTCTTTTCAAGAGCCAGGCGCTCCAGCTCTCTTTGCTTGTATGTTTCGGTCATGTCTTGAATGTAAGTGACCAGATGAGCCACCCCGTTAATCATTATACGCTGGCAGAATTCCATAACCGGAAGCGGCGTTCCGTCTGCACGATGATACATAAACTCATAACGAGCGCTGCCTGTTTCATAAGCTTCTTTTCCTGCATCCTTCAAAAATTCCAGCGAGTCTTTGCCGCCCGGCTGGAATTTAGGCAAATGTTTGAGGCTGCCGCTAAAATGTTCTTCCTTGGTGGTATTGAACAAAACTTCAGCCGCCTTATTGATCTCAAGACAGTTGTAATCCTTATCGAAAATTTCGACTCCCACCGGTACGCTGTCTATAAAATCGCGCAGCATTGTATTGATGTTGCCGGCTTCTGTTTTTTTATCAAACCGGGAAACAATTAACCCGGCCAGCGTAAGTATGACAACCAATGTAATTACAATACCAGTCAGTATGACGAGCCTGCTTTCAAAGTTATAAACGATGATGTATGAAAGGATGGCGCCGGGAATCGACAGCGCCGCAAGAATTAAAGTCTCTTTGTATCTGATTTTCATTTTTTTGTCCTTTTGCTGACATTTTGCCGCACATTATAACTGGATTTATCACTTTGTAACCTTGCTTACTAACAGGATGCAAGGTCAATGATCTATAAAAGTCAGAAAAATTGACTCAGATATTATTCTAAGGAGCTGATTTATTTAATCAGCGATTCCTTAAATTAATAGACAAGAGATCTTTCGATAGTTGGATAGGTAAGGGCGGATAGACATTGAGGTTAATTAAATTGTATTTTGTTGAACAAAGATGTAAAAAAGTCATGTTTCCAAGTATATTATTTGACAATATTTTTGACAATATTTTTGACAATATTTTTGACAATATTTTTGACAACAAACGCCTGAAAGAAGTTGAGGAAAGAAACTAGCAAAAGAGAAAGTTTTGTTCTAAAAAGCAAGTATTTTTTGCAGTATAATATTGTTATGGAATTACAATCGTTTTGGGATCAAATTGAGCTGTGGGGTACTTAAGATCCATTGACTCTAGAGTTTCTACCATAACCTTTGCAACAAGCAGGTTTCTGAACCATTTTCGTTCTGCAGGTACAATATACCACGGATTTTTTTCTGTGGAGCATTTTTCAAACACAGCTTCATAAGCTTTTTGGTAGTCTTCCCAGCGTGTTCTTTCCTGAACATCTGACGGGCAGAATTTCCATAATTTGTCCGGGTTGTCCAATCTTCTCTGAAGCTTTACCTTTTGGTAATCCTTAGAGATGTGCAAAAAGAATTTGATAATTCTTGTTCCTTCATCATGCAGCATTGATTCAAAAGCATTTATATGATTATAACGCTGTGTTATTGTTTCTTTGGGTGCAAGCTCTCTTACTTTTACAATAAGCACATCTTCATAATGCGAGCGGTTAAATACGCCAATGTGCCCTTTCCTTGGGACATTTTGATGAATGCGCCATAAAAAATCATGTGCCAACTCTACCGAGTTTGGACCTTTAAAAGAGACAACTTTACATCCCTGAGGGTTGATTGGGCCAAATACATTTCTTATCGTAGAATCTTTTCCTGCGGCATCCATTGCCTGGAGAACAACAAGGAGCGATTTAGAACTGTCTGCATATAAAAGCTCTTGTAAGTCACGTAACTTTAGTAATAGTTCATTAAAGAGTTCCAATCCCTCTTCGCGTTCAAGGTTGCCGTCATATTTGGTAGGAAGAGAGTCAATTTCTATTGATTTCCCCTCAGGCACCATATAATCTCTGGTATTGATGCTCATTAATTACTCCTTTTATAATAAAATATCTAGGAAACCGCTGATTTATTCAATCGAGAATAAATCAGCTTTACCTTATTATCCTTTTTTCGCAGTTTTCTGCAAGAAAACGAGAAAAAATGTGGAAGCACTGATTAGAGTCAAATTTAATCAGTGCTTCCCTAGCTTTTATTAGCCGACGAAGCGAGAGAAAAGTATAATGCCTCTTATTATTACATATATCCATAAATTATGCAAAATATTTTACTATTTGACAAAAGCTATTTAAACTTTAATTTTTTTATGATATTTTTAATATAATAGAAAATTAAGGAGAAAATATGTTAAAAAAACTAAGCGCAATTATGTTGTTCTGTTTAATTAGCAGCCTTGCTTTTGCACAAACTGCTCCAAGACAGATTTTATCCGAAAAAGATATTAATAATTTTATTGCCAATTATGAACAAATAATGGATGCATTTGAACTTCTTGAGGATAAATATGGCTATCTTTTTGATGAGATAGATGGTACCGGAGCTGAGCTGATGGTTAAGCTGCGCTCTGTAGTAGTGCCTGAGGAGATACAGGAAATTTTAAGAAAAAATGGACTTGGCGATAATGGTTTTGAAAAAGCAATGCTTATTATACAGGGAATCAGGCTGGCTTATATGGAAGAATATATAAAACAGATTAGGGAAGCAATAAGGCCGCTGGAAGATTCGATTGATAGCAGAGATCTTGCTTTGATAAACAGCAGAAGAGATGAATTGTTTGAATTATTGCAATAAATTTGTTAATTTCTCCTATTAAAAGTCCCGGGGTGCTATACAAATAGCAAATTCGGAACCTTCCCTTAGAGCAAGCGCTGGCGAGAGAAGGTTTCTGCCCCGGACTTTTGTTTTTTCAATATCAAAAGCACTAAAACCTAGGATAAAAATGCTTAATTTAGTATTACTTTTATTAGGATTTATTCCTCTAATATATGGCGCTAACTTGCTTGTAGACAGCGCCTCATCTTTGGCAAAAAAGCTTAATGTTCCAAGTATTATAATAGGGCTAACAATTATTGCTTTTGGAACATCTGCCCCGGAATTAACCATCAATATATTCGCATCTTTAAAGGGCAACAGCGATATTGTTCTGGGCAATATCGTGGGAAGCAATATTTTTAACATTGCCGGAATACTTGGAATATCTGCAATCATTTATCCGTTAGCAATCAACAAAAAAACTACATGGATAGAAATTCCTCTCTGTTTTCTGGCAGCTCTCGTAGTTTTTGTAATAGCCAGCGATGGATTTATTGATGGCGATAAGGTGTCGGTAATAAAAAGAACAGACGGAATTATACTTCTTTTATTTTTCGCTGTTTTTATTGGTTATATTATCCGGTTTATGATGTCTTCTTCATATACAGATGATTCTCCGGCAGCAAAACAACATTCTGTAGCTTTATATGTAGTTCTTATAATTATAGGTCTTGTTCTGCTTGTTGTCGGCGGAAGGATTATTGTTTTATTCGCAATTAAGTTTGCGCACCAAATAGGGCTTTCCGAAAGAATAATAGCTTTAACAGTTGTATCAATAGGTACATCATTCCCGGAACTTGCTACAAATATAATTGCTGCAAAAAAGAGAAACATAGATTTGGCAGTCGGCAATATTATAGGATCAAATATTTTCAATGCTTTTTTTGTTTTGGGAATTTCTGCAGTAATAAGTCCTGTTTTTGTACACGATAGGTCTTTTTTTGATTTATGCGTAAATCTTTTTATAAGTTTTTTGCTTTTCTTGTTCATTTTTACCGGAAAAGGAAGAAAAATAGATAGATGGGAAGGGATAATCTTTGTTATACTCTATATCGGATATATTGTGATGCTCTTTAAAATGCCGTAAATAATATATTTTGGAGGAAAATATGTCGGAAAAAGATAGTATATGCTGTCCCCAATTTAATCCTGTTCCCTGGGATAGCAAAGTATTGGAATGGGATAATAAAAAATTTGTAAAAGAAAGTGTCCGCACTTTTTTTAATATACCCATGAATTTTGGCTCTGTCATGAAAAAAATTATGAAAAAAGCAGAAGAAACAAAGGCTTTTAGTTCGGATTTTCTTTGTTTATCTGAGCATACTTCAAAATGGAATATGGATCTCTACCTTGCGGTTAATGAAGAAATAGCAGGCTTGGAAAATACTACCTTAACCGGCAATTTTTTCAGCAAAGTATATGAAGGTAGTTTTGGAAATACAAAAAATTGGTTTGCAGATTTTAAAACCCAGGCTGAAAAGATAGGGCTTAAAATAGGTAAAACATATACCTGGTACGCAACATGCCCAAAATGCGCTAAAAAATATGGCAAAAACTATGTGGTTATTGTAGGCCGAATAGATAAATAGGGAAGCACTGATTAAATTTGACTCTAATCAGTGCTTCCACATTTTTTCTCGTTTTCTTGCAGAAAACTACGAAAAAGGATAATAAGGTATTGTAGCCCCGAACAAGTTCGGGATGCTGCGCAATTTATTCTCGATTGAATAAATCAGCGGTTCCATAGTTTTTCTGCCGGGAATGTGAAGCAAAAAAGCACCTTTTTAGGTGCTTTTTTATTTGGAGGTAAATTTTGGTGTTTACTTATGAAGAGCAAAACACTCTTACGCCCAAGACGATTCGAACGTCTGACCTACGGCTTAGAAGGCCGTTGCTCTATCCAGCTGAGCTATGAGCGCACAATTCGGGATAGTAGGACTCGAACCTACGGTCTCCTGGTCCCAAACCAGGCGCCTTAGCCACTAGGCTACATCCCGAAATTATTTGAATTATACAGTTATTATATTTACATGGTCAATATATGAATGATATTTTTTCTTGGATGAATGTTGGATCGGAAAAACTTGAAATAAAAAGGCTTGCGGCACGGACGTCGCACTCAGCGCCGCGACACGGATGTCGCGAAACGTGCAAAGCACGCGCAAAGCGAGCGCTGGTTGCAGAGAAAGCATTTACTCTCCTTGATAAAAATTACCCAAAAGAAATCTCTTTTTTGAATGTAAAAAGCGATTTTCAGCTTCTTATATCGGTAATACTTTCTGCCCGAACAACAGACAGACAGGTAATGGAAGTAGTTCCCGCGCTTTTTGAAAAATACCCCAATCCTTTGGCGCTGTCGCAGGGAAAGCTTCAAGATATTATGGGTATAATAAAATCTGTTGGGTTTTACAGGGTAAAAGCGGCGAATATAAAGCAAACCAGCGCAAAGCTTGCGGAAGAGTTTGCCAGCAGGGTTCCATGCACGATAGAAGAGCTAATAACACTTCCTGGTGTAGGCAGAAAAACCGCAAATGTGGTTGTGGGCTCTTTGTTTGCAAAGCCCGCAGTTATAGTGGATACGCATTTTGGCAGGGTTGTAAGAAGAATTGGCTTAACCGAATCAAAAAATCCCCATAAAATTGAAAATGATATAGCTTTGCTGATACCTGAAGAAAAGCAATACAGGTTTTCCATGACCGCAAATCTTCACGGAAGAGAAATATGCCATTCCCGGAAGCCATTATGCACTGCTTGTTTTCTTAAATCGCTGTGCAAAAAAGAGCTAGGGAACCGCTGATTTATTCAATCGAGAATAAATTGCGCAGCATCCCGAACTTGTTCGGGGCTACATTACCTTATTATCCTACTTTAATGCTTTGGTTAAAATATTTTCTACTTTGCTAATTATCTCTTCCGCGAATTTTTTTAGATCCGGGACAGCCTCTTGCTTAACTCTAAAACCTACAGCTCCTGGATGTCCGCCGCCATCTTCGATTTTAAGTTTTTTTAGAACTTCCCGCAAATCGATTTTAGAAAAAGTATGGCTTCTTCGCATACGGAGTTGAATTAGATCAGAATCATCAGAATGGTCATAATATGCAATAATACTTAAATAGCCGCTCTCTTCAGAAAGATCATCTGCCATGCGCCGTGCGATACTTGGAATTAGTTGTTTTTTAAACTCTTTGTAGAGAGAGTATGCATCATTTTTGTCAATAATTATATAGGCAATATGTTTGGAGCTTTTTTTTCTATCATAAAAGTAGTGGTAACAGTTTATTTCTTCGTCGGATAATTTTTTTAGCTCGTCAAAAATTTCATCCATAGATGAAAAATTGTTGGAATTAATATTTGTCATTCGAAGAAGCATTTCATTATAACGCTTGCTGAAATAGTTATAAAATTTCTTCTGGCGCGCAGACTTGAGATATTTGCCCATTTTGGAATCGCTTATCATGCCTGTAATCAGTGCAAGAACAAAATTACGTGAAAAGAGATCAGATACATCATAGCCTCTGATAAAATTTTTTTTGTTGAGTTTAAAAGCCAGATACCCGATAAGTTCGCATGTGGAAGATGCTTCATCTGCAAAGCAATTGCCGCTATCTCCTATGTAGCCGCTGTCTGCTCCCAAATGGTGGTCTATTTCTATTTTAATTATGTTGTTATCAGCAATTATATCTGTAATTTTTGTTCCGCCTTCAAGCATGGCAGGCTTAGGCGTATCGAGCACCGCAGTAACGCCAAATGTGTTTACAATATCTTTTTCAGATTCAAGAATCGACACCCTGTTATATTTACATATCTCTATTAAATATGGAAATTTATGATGATATTCCTTGTAAAGCAAAAGCGATACTCGCTTGTAAAATTTTCTCAAAAGAATGCTGAAAGCAACCATGGACGCGATGCAGTCTTCATCCGGCTCTTTGTGCCCAAGCAGAAGAAAATTACTTTCTTCACGAATAACTTTGATAACGTTGTCTATAACTCTGTTTCTTTCTGCAATTGTTGGTATTTTTCTTTTTCGCGTATCAAAAAAATGAAAAATATTTTTTGATATTATTATTTTGTTGCCGCCGTTTTCCTGGGCTTTTTGCAGGGCTGTTTCTGCTTCTTTCTTTAAATCTTCAACAGAATTGGCATTTTCAGGGTATGAAGAAATACCAATGCTTAAAGTAATTTTTTCTCCGTTTATGCTAAATTTGTCAGAAGCAGATATTTTTTGGGTTATAATACGGCATAAATGCAGGGCTTCCAAGGATTGTGTGCCTACAAGTGTGATTGCAAAGCAATTTTCTTCGCATTTTTCAATAATACTATCTTTTTTTACAAAATCGGATTTAAATTCCGAAATTATCTCTTCTGTTACATGTTCCAGTTCTTCTTTTCTGCAAATTTTACTCAATTTATCGAACTCATCAGTTTTAAATATTATTAACGAAAGGGGTATTTTGTTGTTTTTTGAGTATGAAAATTTGTCAGAAAGTGAATCGTACATACTATAATGATCCTTCGTATATTAATTTCTCGATACCGTCAAGGGTGACTGTGCTATTCTCTTCAAAACGCTTCATGGCACTGGAAACATGGGAAATGAGTACAATATCGGGATTGATTTTTTCCATGTATTCCCGCGACATTTCTAATGAGCCTTCGAGTATTATACCATCAATTTCTGATATTAGCGGAATAAAAGAAGCGTCGAGGGTATGAGTAAGGAGTATTATTGATTCTTTTGTGCTATCAAAAACAGATGGAGCTTCCTGGAAATTATTTACTTTAATAATTTTTCCTGTGCAGTGCTTGCCAAAGCCTTCGGCTCCTTTTCCCAATATATTTCCTATAACATGGATTCTTATGTTGTTGGTTGCCAATGGTGATTGTATGGGGACTCCGGAAACAACAACAACTTTGTCGCGCGTTTTTGCAAATCCTTTGCGGACTGCTTGTGTAATGGCGCTTTGTATCATTCCTTCTGAATCTTTTTGCTGGTCTATTTCTACGGGGAAAATTCCCCAAAACAGAAGAAGCTGGCGTCTTACTGTTTCGCTTGGCGATGCGGCAATGATTGAACGGCGCGGGCGATGGCGGCTAACCAGCTTTGCGGTGTTTCCGCTTAAGGTTGGGACGATTATGCAGGCAGCGCTGATTTTATCGGCAATCCATGAAGTGGAATTTGTAATTGTATTGCTGAAATTGCTGTCGGTGCCTGCTTGCCTGCGCCGTTCATCCAGGTGTTGTGCATACTCATAGGAAGATTCTACTGCTCTTGCAATGTTGTCCATAACTTCTATGGCAGCTTCGGGATATAGCCCATTTGCGGTTTCTCCGGAAAGCATTATGCAGTCTGTGCCATCAAGAATGGCGTTTGCTACATCCCCTGCTTCTGCACGTGTAGGGGAGGGGTTTCTTATCATGGAATCGAGCATTTGCGTGGCTGTTATAACAGGTTTTCCTGCTGCATTGCAAAGCCGTATTATTCTTTTTTGCTCCAAAGGAACGCGTTCTGTTGGAATTTGAACCCCAAGGTCGCCTCTTGCAACCATTATTCCGGACGCAACTCGTATAATTTCTTCGATATTATTAAGACCTTCTTCGTCTTCTATTTTTGCAATAACAGGCATATTTGAGCCTATTTCTGCAAGATATTTTTGTATTGATGTAACATCCGCAGCTTTTCTTATAAAAGAAGCTGCAACATAATCTATGCCTTGTGTATGACCGAAAAGCAGGTCTTCTTTGTCTTTTTCTGTAAGAGCAGGAAGTTTTGTTTTTACGCCAATTATATTAACATTTTTTCTGCTGCCAAATTCGCCGTCATTGGCAACTTTGCACTTGATAATCCTGTCCGCGGCAGAAAGAACATGCAAAGCAACAAGACCATCTGCAATGAGAATTTTTGCGCCCGGGATAATATCATCTGCAAGTTGGGCATAATTTACTGTGATTTTACCTTTTTCTGTAAAAGCTCCGGCTTCGCCGTATAATTTTATTGCATCAGATTCAGCAATTACATCTACCAACTCATCTTTTTTGAGAGTCAGAATGCCATTATCGCGAATTTTTCCTGTTCGTATCTCGGGACCTTTGGTGTCGAGGATTAATGCTATTGGAACCCCCTCTTCTTTTGAGGCTTTTCTTACCAATTCGATTCTTTTTTGATGCTCCGCATGGTCTCCGTGCGAGAAATTAAATCTGGCTAAGTTCATTCCGCGTTTTATTAGCGATCTAATAAGCTTGTCTGATTCTACTGCCGGGCCTATAGTGCAAATAATACGTGTATTTCTGATGGAATGCATGCTGGTTTTCCTTTACCGCTAATACTATACTATATATTACAGGTATCGGCAGAAGATTTTATAATTTTAATTGCTTAAAATAATCAGTATTTATCGATTATGTGCCGTAAATTTGTACAAAGGGTCGGTTTTCGACAACATACCGCACCAGAGGGGGACGGCAAATTGAATTATAAAATTCTTGGTTTATTACTCTTTTTTTCTGTGTTTTTTATTGTGTTGGGTTGCAGAGCAACAACAACAGCAACAACAACAGCAACAGCAACAGTAGTAACAGCAACACCTCCGCCGAATATCGCAGAGAATCAATCAAATGTTAAATTTTATATTAACCCATCGAATTTTTATAATGATGAATTTGGGTTTATAGGTATTAAGTACCATACAAAAGAAGAAATATGGGAAAGAAGAAAAAAGATTCTTGAAGAAAGGAATGCATCTCCGGAAGAACATAGAAAAGTGCAAAATGCCATCCCTAAAGGCGGCATTATTTCTGTTCATATAGGCCGCCGAGACCTTATGCACGCCAATACGCGGTACTATACATTTCGCGGCAATAAAAATAATAGAACGGTTTTTGCGGTAAATGGACGCGAAGGAATCCCTAATATCAGGGGCAGGGATGGAAACTGGTGGAGTATTGTTGAAATTCCGCTGAATGAAGATATCGAAAGTGTAATTGATGTGATTGTAACAGACCGAAGAACAAACAAGGATTATAACTTTAAGATTATACGCAGCGAATAAAAGGTACGCAAAGCGACCGCAGCAGAGCTGAGGGGTACGCCTGCGCGACCTTTTGTTTCCTCATTCGCTCGGTCACACCTGCAAGGGGTACTTTGTGCGCAAGCTCTGCAACATGGACGTTGCGCGTCTGGCGCAGCGACACGGATGTTGCGAAAAAGCGCCAGGCTGCTTACCCGCGACTCTCGCTCCATTCGGAAATAAAATCTAAATTTTCATGAACAATTACAATTTATCTGCCGAAAATCAGATATATATGAAAAAAATAGCGCCACCTGTAAAGTTTCTTGGTTTACTGTTATTGGTAGTAATTACTCATAATATTAGCGCCGAAGTGACTTTCGGGGGAATTAATCTCATTTCTCCCAAAGAGGCTATTTTTACTGCAACAAGCGATCTTCCCGGAGAGCCCAGGGTAAGAAATTATACAACTCTCTTTAAAGCAGATGTTGATACAAACTTTATGCATCAGCTTACATTTTTTCCCGAAAGAGTGCTTTTTTTAAGAGAAAAGGGAGTTATTCAAATAAGTAACAGGTTTGGCGTTTTTAGAAGCGATTCAACATTAAGAAGATATCAGCCTGTTCTGGAATTTCCTTCTTTTGTCAATGGCAGCCAGATATATACAGGAAGGGTTTCGGGAACTATAGCTTCGCCGGACGGCAGATGGCTTGTTTACATGGTGCGAACTTCGGTTGCACGCGGAAATCTTGTGCTTATGGATCTTACTACCAACAGAGAAACAATTATTTCTACTAATGTTGAGTATAATTATGAAGCTCCTCCTGTAATATGGTCAGAAAATTCGCGTATTCTTATTTATGAAAAAGCAGGTTCTCTTTATTATTATAGTATAGATCAAAAAACCTCGATGGCTTTGATAGCTGAGAATTTAAGAAGGATTGGAAGAGGCAGAATTAATAGCGTTGCATGGAGAGGAGATAGCCTTCTTTTTTTAAGAGACAATTTTGTATTCAGAATAAAAAAGCCTGAAATTTTTACAATATCTGTTTTTAGTGATTTTATAGACATTGGAGAGGTTGTTGGAAGAATTCCGTTCAGATTTGATCCTAATTTTGATAATTTCTGGGTATCTCCGAATGCGAAGGAAGTTATTATAAGTAAAGGCGGAAGAAACCTCTTTTTCTTCAGACTGGACAGAGATATAATGTTTGAGCTGGCTGATGTAAGGTCCTTTCCTTTTGTTTTTCTTCCAAGAGGCACCAGGATTCAAAACCTTGTGTGGGATAAAACCGGAACAGTTACAATTCTAACCTCAACGATTATAAGGGGTAAAAAAGAATCAGCTCTTTTTAGACTTAACACAGCTGCCAAAGAGCCTACTTTTACCAGATTAGCTGAGTCCAGGATATTTGATATAGTTGCAAGCGATGACATGACCAGAGTAGCGCTTATTAAAGAAAATAGCGTTGTAATTATGCAGCATCAGAGTTGGACAGCGATAAGAGAATATAGTTTTAATACACCTCTGCATGTGATTTGGCTTAATAATGATGATATTGCAATATTTGGGAAAAATAGTTCGGAAATAATAAATACAAGAACAGGCGGAAGGGATCTTCTGACTATTTCTCAGGCGGAAACCTGGGGATTTAACAGGGCTTCATCGTCTATAATTTGTTCTGTAGACGGAAGGTTTTTTAGATGGGACGGCAGCGGCGGCTGGGTTGAGACAGAAATAAGAGAATTTGACCCCGAAGTAACAGTATCGAATTATTATCGTTTATATACTGAAAGGTTTTCCGGCGGAAGCTACAGAAACATGATATTTGTAAGAGATTTAAGAGAACTAAAGACAGTACCGCTTTTTCCTGTCCCGGTCATACAATATGATCCAATACCTTTAGTAGACGAGCCTGTTAACTTTAGAAATTTCACACATGGATCAAGGGTGCGCGGAAGGTATATTTCCCTTGTTTTTAATGCAATAAAAGATGATAGTGGTCTTACCGATGTGCTTAATCTTCTTTTTGATTATGGCATAAAAGCGACTTTTTTTGTAAGCGGAGATTTTATAAAGCGCTATCCTTCTGCAGTTGCGGAGATTGCTGCCTCCGGACATGAAACCGGCTCGCTTTTTTATTATACTTTTGACCTGACAGATGCCAGGTTTGGAGTAGACAGAGAGTTTATAAGAAGAGGTCTTGCAAAGAATGAGAGTCTCTATTTTGAGGCTACAGGCAGGGAGCTTTCTCTTTTGTGGCACGCCCCATTTTACTTTGTCAATTCCATGATGATCGAGGCAGGCGCACAAATGAATTACACATATATAGGAAGGGATGTTATAGTTTTGGATTCAAAATCAAGCAGGGGTGCTAATTTTGAAACAAGCCAGTTTTATGAATCTGCGGCAACTCTTGTTGAAACTATAATGGCTAAAAAAAGACCTGGCTCTATAATACCTATAACAATAGGAAGGTCGGATTATGGAAGAAGCGATTATCTTTTTCAGTATCTTGAACATCTTATAAATAACCTGATAGCCTCTGGTTATAGAATTGTGCCTGTATCAGCATTAATTGATATGGCAAAATAAAAATAGGGGAGTAGATTTTAATGAATCCTTTAAACATGTATCGGGAAACTTCAATTAAAACAGCAGGACAAGGCAAGCTTATAGTATTGCTTTATGATGAAGCAATAAAAAATCTTGATAAAGCAATAGCTATAATTGATTCAGGAACCAAGCAGTATGATAAGGCAAGCAATGCAATAATCAAAGCTTTGGACATAATTACTGAATTATCTGCTTCTCTTGATTTTGAAAAAGGGAAAGATATTGCAAGCAATCTGTTTAGTCTCTATGTATATTTTAACAGACAGCTAACAACTGCGAACCTGGACAAAGATTCCGCTCCTCTTAAACCTGTAAGAAATATGATGCTGGAACTCAGGTCTGCATGGAAACAGATTGAAAATACAAAAGAAACATCCGGAAAAGGAACTGCCGGAATAGACGTAGCGGGGTAACTCTTTGGCATCTGTTATAGAGAATAATATTTTAAACTATCTCTCTATTGTTGTTAAATCCTTTCGCAGGTATCTGGAGGCGCTTTCTTTTTTGCAAGAGTCGGTTTCGAGCGAAAATGTTGACAGCCTGATGATACAGGTAAAAGAATCTTCTATAGTAGCATACAATGTTGTATGTTATAAAAAAACAGCCAATGCTCTTATTTTGGATATAGAAAAAGAACAGATTCCAGTTGCTCCTGACTTTTTTTCAAAAGTATCGCGGTTTGAAAAAGAAATAGAAGAACTTGAGTCTGATTACAATAAAGCATATTTAATATTAAAAGATAAAATTGTGAGTCTTATGGACAAGTATGATAAAAAATTGTCTGAATTTTCAAAAATACCGAATGCCATAAAAAGAGAAAACAATAATTCTTTTGGACATTCATCAGAAATGCTTGATGTATCTGTATGAGTGCTGCTCCTTTTTATATCCTTGACGGATATAGTCTTATATATAAATCATATTTTGCCTTTATAAAGGCGCCTCTTTATAATAAAAAAAACGAAAATACATCCGCGCTTTTTGGTTTTTTCAGAACTTTGTTTAGTTTTTTTACTCAATATAAACCCTTATATTTTGCAGTTGCCATGGATTCAATAGGTCCAACATTCAGACACGAACAATATCCGGAATATAAAGCAACAAGAGATAAAACGCCGGAAGATCTTCAGGCGCAAATACCGAGAATTGAAAAAATCCTTGAAATCATTGGCGTAAAAGTTATAAGAATAAATGGGTTTGAAGCAGATGATATAATAGCCACTTTTGCCAAAAAGTGCGTTGCTGAAAAAAGAAAATATTTTATTATTACAGGCGATAAAGATTTAATGCAGCTTGTTTCCGAATACACAGGCATTTTAAAACCAGGCAAAACAGGCTACGAAGAACTTGGAAGAGAAGAAGTTTTTGCACAGTACGGAGTATATCCGCACCAGATAGTAGATTATCTTTCGCTTACCGGCGACAACGCAGACAATATTCCAGGAGTTAGCGGAATAGGTCCAAAGAACGCATCGGCGCTTCTTGAGAAATACGAAAATATCGAAGGCATATATAATTCTTTGGATAAAATGACAGGCAGCATTAAAACCAAGCTCGAAAACGGACGAGAAAGCTGCAAAATAAGCAGGGACCTCGTTGTTCTTAAAGATGATGTTAAACTTGACGATTTAATCGAAAATTTTATAGATGATTTTTCCACTAATAACTATTCTTATGTAAATGCTGCGCCATTTTTCGAAGCAGAAAATGCAAAAAGTCTTGCAGCGTGGATATTGCAACAGGACGTTGCAACCTGCGCCGCGGCACGGACGCCGCAATTTGGCGCAGGACAACTTCAATTGAGCGCCGGGCAGCAGATCGCAGGCAGGCAGCAAGACGCAGGCCCGCTTTTTGATAACTCCGAAGAAGATGCTTCTCCCTCTGCAAGTATACAAACCGCAGATGTACAAAACAAACCGGATACTGGTATGTTTTTCGAAAGTAAGGGCATTGCCGAAGATATTGAAAAATATTTCAGCGAAGATGAAATTAAAGTGCTAAAAGGAAAAGGCTCCTACACTGCTATCACGGATCTTAATTCTCTTGACTCTCTCATAAAAGAAATAAAAGAGAAAAAAATATTTTCTTTTGATGTTGAAACCGACGGGCTAGATACATTTACGTCAAACCCCGTAGGGTTTTCAATCGCCCTGGAAAGCGGCAGCGCTTATTATATTCCGCTTAGGGCAGATAACAAAGAAATTTTGCCCGAATCTCTTGTTAAAAACAGGCTCCGTCTTATTCTGGAAGATAAATCCCTGAAACTTATAGGGCAAAATATAAAATTCGATTATAAAGTGCTTTGCAAATGGGGCATAAAACCAACGAATATATGGTTCGATACAATGATTGCAGCCTGGCTCCTTAATACACGCTTAGGCTCTTTTAGCATGGATTATCTTGCTGAGTATTACCTTGATTACAAAACAATTAGTTATAAAGAAGTTATGCAGAGCGCCGAGTGCGGCGTACGTGCCTCAACATTTGACCTTATTCCTCTTGAAACAGCAGTAGAATATTCCGGCGAAGATGCAGATATAACGTACAGACTCTATACAATTTTCAGCAAACAGCTAAAAGAAAAAGAAATGGAATCTCTCTTTTATGATCTTGAAATGCCGGTAGTTGTTATACTTTCTGATATGGAACTCGAAGGAGTACGAATAAGAAGAGAAATTCTTGAATCCTACGGCAAAGAGCTTGGAAAAAAAATTGCGGAACTGGAAAAAGAAATATATAAGCTTTGCGGCAAAGAATTTAACATAAGCTCTACAAAACAGCTTCAGGAAGTGCTTTTTACAGAGAGGCAGCTTAAAACTGTAAAAAAAACCAAAACAGGTTATTCAACAGATAACTATGTTCTAGAAGAGCTTGCAAAAGAAGACCCGGTTCCGGCTCTTGTACTCAAATACAGAACATACTCAAAACTTAAGTCAACATATGCAGACGCTCTGCCGCAGTTATCCGAAGCATCAACTTATAAAATTCATACAACATACAGGCAGACAGGAACAGCAACAGGCAGGCTTTCGAGCATCAATCCCAACTTGCAGAACATACCAATCAAAGATGAAGATGGTAAAAAAATCCGCAAAGCGTTTGTTCCATCTGCCGGAAGAATTTTCATGAGCGCGGACTACTCCCAAATAGAGCTTGTGGTATTTGCCCACCTTTCGGAGGATCCGGAATTAATCCGCGCTTTTGCAGAAAAAACAGATGTACACACGCTTACGGCATCACTTATTTTTGGTATTGCGCAGGAAGAGGTAACGCCGGAGCAGCGGCGCATAGCCAAAACAATTAATTTCGGCGTTATGTATGGAATGAGCAGTTTTCGCCTTTCAAAGGAGCTGCAAATTCCGCGCGTAAAAGCAGAAGATTTTATAAATTCTTACTTTAACCGCTACGGAAAAATCCGTGATTTTATCGATAAAACAGTAAAATACGCAGAAGAAAATGGGTATGTAAAAACAATACTTGGCAGGCGCCGTTATATAGATGGCATAAACAGCAAAAACAAGAATGAAAAAAGCGGTGCAGAAAGAATGGCTGTGAATACCCCTATTCAGGGTTCTGCAGCAGATATTGTAAAGCAGGCAATGATAAATGTAACTTCACGAATTAAGAAAGATGGGTTAAACTCAAAACTGGTACTGCAAGTTCATGATGAACTAATTTTTGAAGTGCCTTTTAATGAGAATGAAGTAATGAAAAATATTCTTAGAGAAGAGATGGAATCAGTAATTAAGCTTAAGGCTCCTTTAAAAGTCTTCATTGAAACCGGAGAAAGCTGGGGAGATATGTATTAATGATAATAGGGTTAACAGGTAAATATTGCAGCGGTAAAAGCTCAATAGCAGAAGTGTTTGAAGAAAAAGGATTTTATGTTATCGAAGTAGACAAACTTGGCCATGCAGCCTTAAAAATAAAAATGAATGAAATCGAAAAAACATTTGGCAGTATTGTTATAAAAAACGCAGAAGTTGACAGATATGCTTTGGGAAAAATTATTTTTAAGAGCAGCAGAAAAAAAGAAATGCTTGAGAAAATCGTTCACCCGGTAATGGTTCAGGAAGTGGAAAATATTCTAAAACAGCGGCAGGGAGAAAATATTCTTATAGATGCAGCCATACTTGCCCACATGAGGCTTCATAAATATTGCGATGCGGTTATCTGGATAAAAGCGCCGTTTTTTAAAAGACTTTTTATGGCAATGCACAGGGATAACAGAGGCATTTTTTTTGCCCTTAGAAGAATGATCTCGCAAAGAAAACTCAAATCTAATCTTACAAAAAAATATGTCGATACTTATATTGTACACAACTCAGGAGATATTAATAGTCTCCCGGATAAAGTTGATAATATTTTAAAAACTATAAATTCAAGGAAATAAGTTTATGGAACAGCAAAAAATATTATGGGTTATTCTTTCTGTAGCAATTTTACTTCTTGCTGTGCTTGGAAGCGCTTTCTTCATTTTTGGAAATTCATTTGCAAGAACAGAGCCGGCAGCAATGGCTTCGAATGTAAGATCAGGTGCAAACAGATTTGACGCTGTAGAATGGGCAAGAACAGGAAGAGAATATCCTACACTTCATGATATTACACTGCAAGGCAATAATGAAACGGACTTTGTTGTTTCTGCAGATAGCAGAACCGGTGCAGATTCGGTTACTGTTACCAGAGTAACAGAAGAGCCTGGCAGAGTAGTTGTTTCTTTGCCAGTAAAACAAATTGAACAGCCAAGAGCCGCTGCTGCGACCCCGGCTCCGGCAGCAGCAGCACGTCCGCCTGCTCAAAGAACCGAACCTGCTCCAGCAAGAGCTGCTGCTCCTCCAAGCGCCGCAGCTCCGGCAAGACCAGCGGCTGCTCCAAGTGCCGCAGCTCCGGCAAGACCAGCGGCTCCGCCTGCAAGAACTGTAACAAATGTAAGAGAATATTGGATTCAGACAAACTCTTTTTTAACAATTTCAAGAGCAGAAGAAGAAAGAAGAGTAATTACATCAAAAGGGTTTCCGGCAGTAATTCAGACCAGAGTAGATGGAAACAGAACTTTTTATCGTGTCAGAGTAGGAGCTTATTCCACAAGGGCAGAAGCTGAAAAATTTCTATATTGGATTCAAAATATAAACGGGTTTGAAGGAAGCCAGATTTTCGAAGTTACAGCCAGAAGAGAGTTATAGCTCTAACAGTAATAATTTTCGGGAATTAGTTGAAAAATTATTTTTTTCGATTAATACTGGTAAAATATACTGTAAAATTTAGGAAGTTAACAATTGAACGAAGAAGATATTCAAGAATTCGAAGATTTTGATAAATTAGAAAAAGATCATAGAACATCTCTTGTTCCTGCTGTTGAAAGCGTTTATAAAAAAATTATAAAAATATTTGATTCAAAAAAGTTATGTGAAAAAGACCTTGCCGGGGTAAAAAATGATATATACAAGCTTATTGAGCCTGCAAAAAACCTGGAATTTTTTCAAATAGGCAATCCAATAAAAAATCTTAACACATATCTTTCAAAATTTGATTTTAAAAATAAGAGTTATAAAAAAGAAGAGCTGGACTTTGATTATATGAGGAATACAATTTTGGAGATAAAGAAAATTCTTTCTCCAAATGAAGCAACTAAAGAGGTCAAATTTAGCAACTCATCCGCAATCTCATCTTCTTCTGCGGGAATAAAAAAAATCCCCATAGACTGGAATAAAAAAATAGTTATTTGTGATTATAACGGGAGAAAATACTTTTCCGATCTTAAAGACAAACTTATTGATTTTGGATATGAGATTTACTTTTTTAAAGAAATAGATGATGCAAAAAAGAAAGTATTAAAAGAAGATATTCATTTAATCATAATTGATACAGATTTAATTCTGGAAAATGATACCGTAGTGCCCTGGTTACGAAAAATCAAAGAAAAACGCAATTCTTTTAAAACTTTTTATTTATCTGCCAATAATGATTTTAAAACCCGCTTGTTTGCTATCAGAAACGAAGGAGATGCTTTTTTCGAAAGCACTATTGATGTAGCAAGAATTGCCAATAAAATTGAATACTTTGCTGCCAGCAGCCAGGTGCAGCCGGATCATATTCTTATTATTGATGATGACGCAGACACGCTTTCCTTCTATGCGCAACTTTTTCAGCAACATGGAATGGTTACTTCTGTAACAACAGATCCTTTTTCCGTGTTTAATTTAATAGCCGACTCAACTCCGGATTTAATTATTATTGATATGCTTATGCCCG
>JGI20163J15578_10000139_pt1 | contig 29151 bp, 29 predicted proteins | sample TergutCu122P1_FD_15578 | JGI IMG/M metagenome (IMG submission 15578)
TCTGTCGCGTCTATAGCTTGCCCAGTCTGACGGTTCTTGTGATAGCCTCATTCTATTCAATTTTAAATCTTATTAATCATCATTTGGCGCCTGTGCAGGCATTGTGATTCATGTTCGGTTTAAGCACAGGCGTCCTTGCTCTTTTGGTAGCAGTACAGCTCCACATTTTCGCCTATAACCTTAACCGTTATTACAATTACTTCATGGCACTTGCCGCATTGAAGTTCTGCCTTCATAATCTCTAAACCTTTAAGAAGCGATCTTCCACAAATTGGGCAATTCACAAAATACATTTTATTATCCATCCGTATCCCTTCCAGCATACTCAATATCCTTTATTCACAATTCAGCTTAAAAGTGCTGGATTATTACATACTCATAAGCTAGTTGTGAGAACACTCTTTGCTACCACACGTTTCCAACAATCTACAAGGAATTCCGTCTGACTGCATATTAATGTTCCTCCTGATGTAGATATAAATAAATCAAGCCACCAAATACACCTCCTATGGCACTAAACAAAAATAAAGTTTCTAAGTACTTCCTCCTCTATTCTCAAGATTATCCGTAAACTGCTGCCACTCTTCCTCAGTTGCCTCTAAATCTCTTGCAGTTCTAATGGCTTTTATAACAATATTGCGACCTTTTATATAATGCGGCACATCGGGTGCCACTTCATTTCGTTTATTCCCAGCAAGGTCAAACATCAAGTCTTTCTCTTCGGCAGATAAAGACAAAATCTCTGGTATCATATTCAATTTCTCTGTATTCAATGGATTTTTTTTACCCTTCTCTACATCTAATAAGAAAGGAGCTGATATGTTAAGTAGACGTGCCATCTGTCTGAGACCGATTTGATTCTCTTTCCTTTTTTCACTTATGAAATCTCCAAAATTCATGACCATTAGCCCTCCCTCTTTGCACCATCGTTATCAATGGACTAACGGACAGTAAGTGTATCAAGGAAACGAATCTTTGTCAATAGGTTTTGCCACTTTATTTTGCCATTTATTTGTACTCCCACTCCCCACTATTTACACATGAAAATCACTTTCCCGAAACAACCTAAAAGGACAATTCTATAAAATTCTGAAGTGACATTTATTTTTTTATGTATCCCGATTTATCTCCTGCAATCTACAGCGTCTCTTCTATCTGATCTTTCCACCGCTGAAACTGCATTTCCACATCTTCAGAAAATGTTCCCTCAGAATATCCTACTACCATAGCACTATTTCTTTCATCTTCTTGCTGATCACACCACGTAGCTTTCTGAAGCAACCTCTCGCTTAATTGCGACACATAATCCTCATAGAATAGGGGTTTCTTCAAAATTCTAATCAATAATTTGTATGCATCTTTTTGTGTACACTCTTCCCCATTATTATTCTCCACAAAACCTTCCGAAAAAAGAACCACACCCTTAGACACATTCTCGTTAATATGAACTTGGATACCTTCATTCGCATTTCCAGAGCATCGTGAAAAAGGGTTGTGCATCACTCCATTCTTATCTAAAGTAAGAACCACTCCCCTTCCTAGGCGGAAACTCACCGAAACATTTTTTCTGCACCAAAACCCAACAAAATCGGTATCACTTATGCTTAAATTCCACTCTGGATAATATATCCATTCTGGCCTTGTGTCTTTGTAATCATAATGTGTTGCTAAAGATTCCCAAATTTCTCCAACTTTTTCTATAATTGTAGACTCTAATTTTTCTCGTTCCTTCTTATTTAGTGAATCCATCTTTTCTGGAAACTCCATTTCATGCAAGGACTTTCTGAAAGCGAGGCACATCAAGCGCACATTTATATGCGAATATGCCTTGTTTTCTTTCCCTTCTCCTACAAATCCGTAAAATCCATCCCCATATATTTTCTTGTAGCTAAAATACTCGCGCACCTTTTCCATTCTTTCTCCTAAGACATTGTTGCTTGCTACTTCCCCTTTATAAAATGTCCAAAGAGACTTATATGGACCTTTCTTACAAAACCTCTCATCCGTTCCTATTATCCATCTAAATATCCGCCGTTGCCCAATGTCCGTTCTTGATGATGTATCATAGTAAAATTTTATATCGAGCACTCCCTCCTCGATTTCTCTAATCACATTTCTAAAAAAATTAACACCTTTCATCTTCTGCCCCCATTCTTCTTATTTACAAAAACTCACTCAAATTCTCCAACGACTGTTCTGCGACTGTTTTTGTCAGATTATTTCACTTATCTCTTTTACTCTAATTCAAGAAATATTTCATATGCATTTATCATGGTTTTCACATCAATACTTTGACAGAAATCAACAACCATTGCAATGTCTTTTTCCCCACAATCCCAAGCAAATTTATGATGCAACCTTTCCGTCAATTCTTTTAGATGGAAACAATCAAAATGAAATCTTGATGACACATACACCAACAATTTATATATGTCTTCCATTATTCGCTTTTCTCCAACACCCTCCACTGCTCCATCAGTAATCAACATCACCCCTTTAGGCTTCTTTTCAGAAATATTTACTTGTAGTTTGTTGGTTACGTTCTCTTCTCCCTCAATAAATGGACTATTCAAACTTCCTTTTTCATCTAAATATAGCAAAGTGCCTTTCCCCAAACGAAAACTAATCGTAAACTTAGGTGTTCTCCAACTTCCTACAATTTGTGTGTTGTATAATTCCATATTATCTTCATCATCTTCGCCAAGCTCTATTGGATTTTTCTTTATATGTCTCAAAACAAGTTGCTCCCAAATAGTTTCTGTTTTGGCTTTAACATCTTCAATTGCTCTTTCCCACTCCCCTTGATCTCCCCTTCTATTCGCTCTAGATAATCTAGACTTCCTAACTGCCTTCTTCAATGCCTCGCACCAAAACCTTGCTCCCACTTCCGCCCGAGACGGCTCATTCATGCAAAGATATCTTTTTAATGTGCCAAACGATGAAGTATGAGTAATTTTACGTACATCTTTTCCTTCTCCCACATAGCAGAAGAATCCTCCACGCCACTTTTGGGTATATGAAAAAGCACATGGGTGTCTATCACCTAGAATATTCCAATTGCCCCTTTGTACCCCATCATACCAAGACCATATTGTGTTAAACTCTCCTTTCTCATAATAGTTTAAAGCCAATAAGCCCAAACGATTTCCAAGTCTTCTAACATCCCTATTTAGCCCTGATAAAATTTCTCGCATCTTTAAATAATTATAACTTCCTTGATCAATTTGCTTAACTGTTTCCTTTATATAAGATTCTACGGTTTTCATTATGTCCTTTGTCCCCCCTAGTTTCTACAGCAATACTCTCTCTAACTCTTTACATATCCTAAAAGTCTACACTGAATTTCACTGTCACCTTAATCATCACATCATTCACCCAAGTGAGTTCATAAGTTCAAGCTGGAAGAATCAATAGTCATCTTCAATATTTATTAATAAATTATGCTTCTTGACCCATTTTTCAAACGCAATTAGGAAAAGCTTATCATTCACAATGGATTCATTTCCCGAAAGAAGAGCCTGCTCTATTACATCTTCATACACCCTAATCGACGCAACATATTTCCCCTTTCTTTTTGCTACAAAAATTCTCCCTTCTTCTTCGACAAAGTCACCTAGGCAGTTATTAAGCTCACGACCTGCTTTCTGGTAATCAAAGGTGTTTTTTAGAAGTATAAAATCATGACCATCCATGTTTGAAATGTCAGGAACAGTGCACAACTCGTTTTTTACCACTGGTAAACTGTATGGTAACTCAACACCAGATTCAATAAGTTTTGTGAAAACCCCTTTACTCTTTACCATGAGTCTCTTGCTTTCAGGTGTTGCTATTGCGTACAGCGCTGCTCTAAATTCAAAGTTATTACAGTTCTTGGCAATGCAATTCCATGCATGGACTTCGCCTTTTTCTTCAATCATGTCCGAAATGAACCCCATAGCTCCAGGAAAGGAATGAAGTTTGGACAAAAGTCGAAACACTACATCATTTGTTAGCAACTGCTGTAAAATATCTGCATTGTCAAAAGGAAGTTCTCGAATTTCCCTACCATAAAAAAGTAGTGAAGGATTATCAAAAATTATTCTTCGAATTGCTTTCTTATCTGGCAATCCAAGTTGTAGGTATAGTTTATCAACTTCCGAGTATCTTCTTGAGGATAGTTCTTTAGATATTTCTCCAAAACTTTCATCTATTTTACGGCTATTGCAAGAGAACGGGATACCATCATAGAAATTCCTCGGATATCCACGATATTTGTTCAAAAGTATCATCTTATCTAAATCTAGTTCCTCAGCCAAAAAAGGAAATGTGACCTTTTTATAAAATTGTGAGAAAGCCTCCAACAACACCTTTTTTATCTGAATATCACTGTTTATATATTCTCTCATCTTATACCCTTTTAAAGGCTCATCTTCTTCACTCAAATCTAGGTGTTTTATTTTACCTCCATAATTATCCGAAAGCGTAAAATATGTTTGTCCTTTTTTGTGGTCAAAAACCACTTTCGTTCTTAATGAACCCTTTCGCAGATTTATATAATCTTCTTCATACTCTGCTGGTACAAATCCATCACTGTCATTGAAGTCATGGATAATTACAGTTTCTTCTTTGTCTTTTCCGCTCTCCACTACACAGTTCAGACCCAACGGTACTTTGTATCCACACTTTAAACAGTTTACCCATTCCCCCAACTCTGGAATTTTAAGAAAAGAAAAACGCTTTGGCTTGGCTCCCATGCATGCCAACGCGATCTGTAAAGTCCAATCAAAAAACTCTTCTTTCTTCTGAGATAACTTCCTCTCATCTACCTCTGTAACACATGGCCAAAACAGCTCCTCACAACTAGCACATACACAATAATACTCACTAATTTTAATCTCATTAACTTCTTTAGTGGCAACTGTGTACATATTGGAAAGCACTCGAATCTTTTCATATGCTTGCTGGACAGATAAAAATGCTTCTACTTTTGCTCTGAGTTTATGACTCTTAATTCTTCTCTCTCTTCCCATATTGCAGAACACCATCTTTCTACTATTTTCATTGCCATTATGCTTTACTCATCTGTAAAGCAGGCAATCTGCCAACACTTTTACTTCTGAGAGGAATTGATATTTTTCATCTTCAGATAGTTCGCCTATAGCCACTCTCTTGATTCCACTTAGGCAATCAGTAGACATCTTCTGTATTGCTCTAAGATAAAACAAGAAGTACCCATAATTAAACCCCTCCCCGAACACACAATAACTATAATTATAAGTAACGCTACCATCAGATTCATCCAATCTAAAGGCACCAAAACGCGTCTTGTTAATACGATTAAGCAATGTCGCCACCAAAATGTAATTTTCTCTTTCGCATTTTACTGGTAAAGTATTAACGAAATCAATTGCTTCTGCAGGAGAGTCTTTTATTTGAATGCGAGTTGTATGCATCCCATCTCTATCATCTCCAAACATCACATAGAATTCTTTATCCTCCTCTATTCTGGTCATAAAGGTCAGCCCAAGCTCATTAAAGGTTTCTTCATCGCCAAGCATATCCTTTATCTCACTAAATATTATTGCCGCGTGGACAAAGCGTTCCTCTGCAGTCGCCTTCAGGACTATTTTTTCCGTAATTCTCATCTGGTCTCCTTTCATACAATCAAGACAAGCCTTCATCTGTAACTTTTATTACGCTCTGTTTGTTGGCACTTTCTTAGTGCAATTCCTTCTTGCTGAGCTCCTAAAATATATCGTGCTCTTTAACAACACTAACCCCTGCCTTTAGATACATTTCAAACAATTGTTGGTCAAATTTGAATCCAGTATAATATGAAGTTTGAAAGTTAACTGAATGTGCCTTATCAGCTTCTTGCTTTAAGTAGAAATATCCATGTGGCACCAAATTATTGGTGAGACCAATCTGCCTAACTGCCTCATTTAATTCACCTTCACTATGATATTCCATTAATTCATCATTACCGCACTTACTTATGTTGATATTGACTAGCACCTTTAAATCTTTTTCGACATTTGTCTTAACGCTTAATCTATATTTCCCCTTTTTTTGAAATTCAATTATTGGTACTGCCTCGCCGCCTGACTCATCTCCTATTTTCTTCTGCGATTCGTAGTTCTCCTTTATAGCAGTGTACCCAAACTCCTTACAACACCGAGCTATCTCTAAAGAATAATTATCAGCAATCCTTTTGTTAATTTCTGATAGCTTATACTCTTTCAGTGGCGCTTCAAGGTTTGAAATATCGAAAATCCTCATCTTAGACACCACATAAGGCCCTTTCATGATATCAACAAAATGCTCTAAAACTTCCTCTCTCTGAGAAAAACTTAGTATTCTCTGGATTTGATTTTGGTCACTAATGATACGGATAAATTTTTGAAATGTATATTTATCAAGCCCATCATCGATTAGCGTTCTAAACCATTCCATTATGCTTTTGTCTTCTTCCATAAATTTTAATATTACATGCTCTGTTGCCCAATTTTTCATCCTTTTCACCTCCCTATCTCTTGACTTTTATTTCATCTATAATGCCGTATTCCAAAGCCTCTTCTGCGTTCATAAAGTTATCTCTTTCTGTATCTTTTTCAATTTCCTCTATTGATTTCCCTGTGATTTCTGAAAGTAAGCGATCCAGTCTTTGTTTTGTGTTGATAATCCTATTTGCATGAATTTGAATATCCATCGCCTGCCCTGCAACTCCCCCAAGCGGTTGGTGAATCATCACCTCTGAATTTGGTAAACAAAAACGCTTCCCCTTTGTACCACTGGCAAGGAGCAACGCTCCCATACTGGCCGCCATGCCAATACAGATAGTAGATATATCACATTTGATATAATTCATGGTGTCTAGTAGTCCCAATCCAGCATTTACTTCTCCCCCTGGGCTATTAATGTAAATGCATATATCTCTGTTCGCATCAATTGCTTCAAGGCTCAATAGTTGTGCACTCACAAACCAAGCCATATCTCTATCAATCTCACCAATTATAGGGATGATTCTATCAGAGAATAGTTTCGAGTGAATATCTAGCACTCTCTCACCGTTGCTTGTAGTCTCAATAATACTAGGAATAATTCTGTTCATGACCTGTCTCCTCTCATTATTTTTTTCATTTTCTAAATTTTTTTATATTACAACTTCATCTAACTTTTGGAAATAGTTTTCTAGCGATGCCATCTGTCCATCAGTGTTTATGTTTGGAGTGAATTCATCATTTTCTTCTTTGTTATTATTCTTATCACTCTCAGCCTTTTGTTTCTCTAGTGCCTGAAATAGCTTACTTCTCTTCCTTATCTTCGTGTATTCTTGAATTTCAAACAATCTCACTTCCTTCAACTTTCTTTTCTTTTTTATATATGGCTTTGTTTCTCCATAATCATATTTGGATATGTCTGGAAATGTTGTCACATACTGCTTTCCTCGTATCCTGACTAGAGCTTGCCTTGGTTCAAACCGTTGAAGTTGCGCAACAGAAATTAGAGGCTCTCTTCTTCCTTCTCCAGTGTTGACTTGTCGCTCACCACATAACCTGCTAAGATACTCCAGCGTTTCCAAATTATTGGTTGAGAACGAGTACCATAGTAAACAATTACTCTTTATAACATCTGCATTTTCTGTTCCATAATGGACTCTCAACTGACTAAGTGTTTGTATGATAAGATGTAACCTAATGTTTCTACTTCTTGCCGCCGAAAGCATTGATGGTGCTTCAGGAATTCTTAAATTTCCGAATTCTTCAAGTATAAAATTAACTCTTCTAGGCAATTTCCCTCCGTGTTTCTCATGAGCCATTCTAATGTAATGCTGATAAACTTGAGATACAAATATTCCTGCCAGTTTATGATACTTAACCGATTCGTCTTGAACCAAAATGAAAATTGCAGTCTTCTTGTTGGTTAGTTTTGAGATGTCAAAGCCATTATGAGACAGTGTATCCTTCATAAGTTCTGACATTGCAAAATTTTGTATTCCTTCCAGCATGACGGCCTCTAATCCACCACGAGTATCATTCGGAGAGTTTAAATATGTCGACATATTTACATAGGCTGGATGATTTTCTCCGATACATGTCATAAAAAATTCTTTTAGATATGTAGAGGTTGCAAATTTCTCGCCACCTTTTACAAATAAATAATATACATTAAAAAGATTTATCTGCTCAGCTTCCCCTACTATGAAAAGCGCCTCCACACATGCTACGAAGATATTTTTTGCCGACTTGGTCCAGAAAGGATCCTTTGTTTGGTAATCATATAAATTAGTCCCCAAATCAACAATCATCTCCATTGCTTGATTCACTTTTTCTGGGTCTCCAGACTTATATAATGTATACGGGAACCAAAGAGGATTCCAGGTAATTGATTTTAATAGTTCTCGAAAATCTAAAACAACTAGCTCATATCCTCTTTTCTTTGCTTCCATATAACTGTTATTACAAAGTTCACCTTTAACATCAACTACAATAAGACTTTCATCCGCCCGAATCAAACTGCGAACTGTTTGCATACAAATCCCTCGTGTTTTTCCACATCCTGTGGTGCCAATAGTCAATGAATGTTCCTCACCGTGACAATTATACATCTCTTTTCCATTAGAAATTAGCGGTGGCCCTCCATATTCATACACTTCTTCAGACACCTTAACTTTATGTGCATATTCCATAATCTCCCCTAATTCTGTCCAACATTCTCCTTGATTCCGTCCCATCTCCAACCCTCCTAAAATCCAATCCCCTTTTTTCTATTATGGGAAATTAGCTTATCGTTAAAGTCACCCTTTAAATATCTGCACAAATCATTATGGGAAATTGCTCCCTTTTTTGAAAAATCTGATTTCAAGTTCGTTCCGACGCAATATATAATGTCTGAGATCACCTGTTGTATTGATTTGAAGTATGTAAAATTCATTGTTCCTTTCACCTCTTCAACAATGTGCTGTAGAGCCTCTATAGCTCTATCTTCTATTTCGATACTTGTTCGGCGAAGCGAACGCAAAGCAAACGTCATAAGTTCTTCAGTATCGACTTCCTTTTGTAGCAATAGTTTTGTATTCCCAACATTTTGAAGTTGTGCCAATATATGCTTTACACTTTCTTCAGAAAGCCTTTGAATGAAAAAGAAAAAAATAATATTCTTGTTATGGCTTCTTGCTAACTGTAAGAACTCCGAAAATTCATGTTCCATATTTTTTTCTGATATTGTTGATATATCAACTGCTACAGCTCCTCTAAAATCGTTTGTTATTATCGCTGCTGATCTTACTTCTTCGAAAAATTGTCTGCTTTGTCCCTTTTTGCCCCCTAGCTTCCCTTCAAGAAATGGTGTTGCACTTGCAAAATCAAATAGTTCCAACTCTGCCAAAACCCTTGTCATGCTTTTTGCTATTGTCGTTCTACCTTCCCCAGCTTCTAAGGGAATCAAGTAGTTATGTGAAATCTTTTGTTCTACAAAAAACTCACTTTGAGCCAATATATTCCACCCTTCAACCTCCTTTTTAATTGTTTCAGCTCCAATTAAATTCATTATCTGCCTTTGTGCATTCATCGATTGTTCCTCCTCCCTAAAACCACCCAAATTGTTTTGATAACCTTTCTACTGTCCTTTCTGCATATTCATTGGCAGTAATCTCAAGATAATTGCTTCTATACAGATAGAAGCATCGTAAATCAACGCCATAATTCCAGTTTGCCTCCTCTTTCCTCAAAAGACTGTCAAAAAAGTAAAGTTGTGAATAATCGAATCCAGACCTTGAATTCCTAAGATAATACAAGCTAGTCAATAATATGCTTTGATAATGATGATACAATTCATGGCTTAGCAAATGAACAGCGTTTATGAGAGAACTTTCAGATAAATATATAATACAAAGATATATAGAAGACGTGTTAGGTGAGTAAAATCCAATACGACTCTCTCTTTTTATCTCATAATAAGCATTGACTGCTTCAACTGGTGGAATCCCAAGCTCTACAGCCAAAATATCTGCAAGATGCCTCATCACTTCTAGACGATTTTCTATAGATAACTCTTTCCACTGTGCAGGAGTGGGTAAAACAAGCTCAGGGTAATTCGCTCCAGCTTCAATGCTACTTGATCTGATTTGGTGAACAATAATTCCTTGGTTACGGTTAAATCCCTCTTCATATACCATCCACAATATAATAGGGAACAAAAGGAAACCCAGAAACAAAAAGATACGCTCTCTCAAATAGAAATAATGTCTTCTCGCCCTTTTTACAAAATTCAATCCCTTTGAACGTCCTCTTAAACGTTTTAAGGACATTACTAAGTAACTGATTGTTACTATAATTACAACAAACATTAGCGGTAAACTGTGATTCCCTATTCTCAATGTTATAAGAATTAGAAAAGGAAAATACACATTTATAATCACATCATTTATGCCCTTTCTTCTTTTCCTTAAGGTAGTTATTGCTCCCACTAGTGCGACAAGAGGAAGAAGGTAAAGCCACCCTCTCATTTGACTAAAAGGAACAAACCACCCTAAGGAGGGAATAATTATTGGCGCGATAAAACGGTATCCAATTGTTGAAAACAGTATTGCTCCTGCCAACCCGACAGATAGTGTCATGTATCTAGCACTGCTCATCTCAATCCTTCCTTTCCCTTCTCCCTTTCCCTTCTCTTTCTCTTGCACCTTATCACTTACTATTAAATCTGCTCCCGCAACGCATACAAATACAGTTATATTTGCCATCTTTACCTATGATGCCCAGTAACAACCCTACCCAGCCCCAAATAATGAAGCCCAAGCACCCCAGGCAACCTGAATATTTTCTATCTCTGCCTATAATTTGCACATTTATATCTCCACAATCTGGACATCTCATTTTTATCCTCGCTTTCTGTAATCACTTTCCTGTTGCACTTTACTTGTTTCGGTGAGGTGGCACTTCTGTACCCACCTATTTGCCTTACCCTTTACTTCTTTTCAGCCCACTAATTATCACATTTAGTGCACACATAATAATCATGAGATGCCGATGAACCTGCGTGATTTCCACTCGCCCCGCATTTTGGACACATGTTTTCTCCTCCTTCTTTTATTCCAATACATATCAAAATGAACACCTTTTTCTACTCTGAAAAATAATGATTGCAACGCTCACAAACATAAGTTACCGTTTCACCATCACTATGTGATGGACGTGATATAAAACCACATTTCGGACAGTTCGGCCCTCGACTCATGCAAAGCACCTCCTTTCTTACTTTCATTCACTATTCCTCTATTTCACCAGTACCATCACAAGCCCCACACTTCACTATTCCTTTGTCTTGACAATAATAACAGGTTTCTCCTGACGCCATACCATATCCACCACATCTACAACAAGTTATTTTCCCATCATTACATGCTTTACATTTCCTTTTCATTCTTCTTCCTCCATATTCAAGTTAGCAAGCTGTTTAGCCACGTTTTAGGTTGTATTAAAATCTCAAATACCATTTGTCTCGCATTGTAACGAACGTTAATTTTTGCTTCTACATTGTTTAAGTGATTTTTTTGATATCTCTCCAACGCACATTTCATCACCTCATTAACAATATTATCTGTGAATGCATTTCCCAACAGCTTAACGCTGAAATGTGCTTTAGCTCTTCCTTTCACATGTCGATCTATGATATATTTGAGCTCATTAAAGTTCCTTGCAACTAAATCTTCATGTTCAAAATAACTTCCGCCAATGTTACAAACTGGTACAATATCATTTATTATGTGGTCTCGCATAATATCACAATCAGCTAAGTTGTAATAATCATAACGGTTTAATTTGTCGCTTAGTGTCATGTTATAAGTCACATCAAGATGATACCAATACCTATCTAACTCGACTATATTCCATGCATGTGCCTCATCCTTACTTTTACTTGGATCTCTACCTTCTCCACTCACTACCAGAGCGTTTACTCCTAAATAATTAAGTACTAATTTACAAAATTTACTTATACCGTCGCATACACCTTTTTTATTTAAAATCAGCCCCATCACCGTATGTGAAACTTTTTTCAACTTGTGGTCATATGAGAAGTTCCGAAGACAATAATCGTGTACAAAACGCTCTTTTGCCAAATCCGTCTCCTCATACATTTGTTTGAACTCTTCTTTCATTTTCTCCAGATACTTATCAATCTTTGCATTGAGCTTTTTTGCCTTCCACTTGGTATATGTATATTTAGGAACAAATTGCGTGATGACACCGTTAGACACTTGAAATTCATGAGCCACATAGAAAATTCGTGGATTATCAAATAGAATATACTCATAAATCCTCTTCATTTCCTCCACTGTAAATTCATTGTCTAAATTTATTACATTAGCATAGTCTAAAAGTCCGTCGCGCATTTTCTTGTAGGCATCTCTCTCATTCATATCTAATCGCCCAAAGTAATCACTTTCATATGTATACATATTCTCCCTCCTTGCTCGCTTTTTCTTTGCACTTTAATAACCTATCTCACTCTCATATTTTCTAGTGCAATCTCTAATGCTTGGACACTTTCGGTATCGGCAGACGAGAAGATTGCTGTAACTCGATTTAATTCAGCCTCTATTTCATTCCATGTACCGTCCTCATTCCATTCATTTGCATCTCTCCATGGCAATCTCTCGCAATTAGTTCCTACAGCAATAATTCTCTCTTCTATGTGTTCTTGCTCGCCAAGTAAGGCTAGAATATGTTCTCTTACACGGTAAGCACGCTCCTCTGATAATGTACCTATATCGTTGGGTCTGTCACGACTTAATCTGGCAACAGAGCCAACAATATAGATAGTTCTCTCGTGATCTTGTTCGAGATAATGAATTATTTGATAAGCTATTCCTTCTAGCACTAAGTTTGCAATGTCTTCGTCAAGGAAACACGAGCCGTTTGCTACAAATCCCAAATCAGTAGAGGTGAACGTAATCGCATCGAGATTCCTAACTATTCCACCTTCCGTCTCTATGATATCTATCGTATCCACTGGTGGTTCTATGGCTGGAAATACAATCGTTGAAACAAAAGGTGGATTAAAATCTGGTCGTACAACATCACTAGGCACTTCCTCTCCGTAGTGAACAATGTGTGTTATGCCTCCTTGCCAACGCTCCCTATAAATAAAATCAACGGCTGCTGACCTCATAACAATATCTCTCCATGTATCAAGGAATATATTACGCAGTTCTACTTGCATGGGTATGTTCTGAACCCCTCCGAATGCACCCAGGTTTCCAAATATCACTGTTATGTCCTCTAGATTTGGCAACATTCCAGTCTCTTCCAAGCGCTGACCCACCGTCTTCTCTGCTTCAGTGTCGAATATATTCATATTTCTCATGTTGAAATTACCATAGGATGACAAACCTGGATCCAATGATAATATGTAATTTGCACCAAATCCATCCATACTTCGAATCACATCTGAAGCCAACCAGAGAGCTCCCAGCATATCAACCTCTTCATATACTGCGTTTAAGTAATCTGATAGGAGGAAGTTACGAAGCACACTTCCCTCCGCTCCTATTTGATTCATCCTCCTCTGTCTGGTATGTGAATTTCTTGCTTCTATATATAGTCCCTCTATATGAACTTGCCTTGGACGACTGTCATTAATTATAAAGACTATATTTGCATTGACATTATAACCTTCTGTTGTTTGAAACGACTTTATGACATACTCTTCTATTAAGTTCATTGTCTCTTTGTCTAATTCAAATGTATTTGCCCTATGTGAAAGGATAACTACTACATTATCCCCTTCTATCGGTCCTGTTGTTCTGAAAAAAATCCAATATAGTGAACCAATTACTATCCCTGCAACAATCAATATAAATATCATTTTCTTAACCATCTCTTCTCCTCCCATCAAACGATAGCTGATTGCAAAAAGCTCTCTTCTGTGCCTTCCTCGCCTCTTCATTGTTCCAACACTCTCCCTGCCCATTGCCAACCGACTCATTGTAAGATTGAATTATCTTATCGCTTGTCAACATGGCAATTTCCTCTGCCAGAAAGTCTGGATATCCATTTTCTCTACTTTTCGATACTGCCATTCCTAGACAAGAATCTAGTAATCCTATGATATGATTGTAAAAAGAGTCCAAATAGTTTGGTATTGCCTCCTGAACACTATTTACTTTTTCTCTCACTGCTTCATTTACGATTCGTGTACACGCCCTTTCGAAAGCTTCAAAGTCTTCAGGAATTTCTTCCTCTGCACCATTTATCAAGTAGCTATTCCACACATCTCTCTTAGCTTTTCTTAGTTCAGCCTTCATATCTACTACTTCGTTTCTGTAGAAAGCAACTTCCCCGTGCTCAAACGCATATGCATCACGTTCCGCTTTTTCTAGCTCAGCAATTCTGGGGTCTGCTTTTCGTACAAGAAAATTAATTATGTTGTCCGACGGAAAGAAGACGAATGTTCCAAGAAAAGCCAAACAGCTAGTAAGGTAAGGCGCTAAGATGGCAAAATAATTTCTTGTTCTCCCATAGAATTCATTTCCAAACTCATATAATTCTAACCTCATTGTCGTCACAGCCCAAAGCCCTGCTGCAGTGCTAGCAATACCAATAAGAATGACAACTATCATCAATATCGCTACTCCTTTGCTTCTCTTGAACACACTCCATCGTGAGGTAATTGCCTCTAAGCAAAGCCCTTTCAAAGCAGGCATACCTTGCAGTAGTGCACCCATCAACAAAGTCAGAGCCATTGCTGTTTCACGTGGTAAATCAAGATCTAAAAACAAAGTATGATACACCGATATATCGACAATTGTAAGAAACAAAATTAGTATGCCCCATATATAGATATTTGATATCTTGGCATTATGTTTTTTGGCTGCCTTATGCTGCCTCTCTTTTTCGCTATCATAACTAGCTTCAGCGCTTTGACGCATGGTCGCACATTTTTCAAGCTTTACATCTGTAACTAAATTCTTATTCCGCATCATCATTGCCCCCCTTCCAACTTCTTTCTCATTTCTGAAATTGAAGCTTTTTGTTTCTTCATTTCTTCTTCTGCATTCTCCAAGTTATTCTCCGCGTTTTTTAAATCATCACATTTTCGACTTGCATTTGCTATATCTTCACTTATCTTGTTTTTAAATTCTTCTACATCTTTTCGAACTTTATCTATAGCCTCTGGAATTGTTGCACTTAATTTAAAATCTGCTCTTGTTAATATTTGAACTAATCTTCTTTCTGCTGCCATAATTTTATTTCTTTGATCATCTGTATATTCCTCGCCTTTTCTAAATGGTGGAAAATTAGCCCTTAGAAAATCTTCCCATTCTCTTTTCTCCTCATTGCTAAACTCCGTGGCTATTTCCTCAAAATACCTACCAACTGACACAGACCTCCTTTTAGTATCAAAAAAGATTTGGGATGAACTATCAATTGCGTTCTGTACTGGAAACTTCCTCGATTTGAACATGTCATTACCTCCTCTCAAACTATATTGCTGCGTCTAATTCCTCTTCAATTGTTTCCGCCGTTAGTTCCTTCATTTCCTGCTCTAATTCAATCTTCATTAACCTTGCGTTGTTACGTTGGGTATTATATCTCTCCCCTATCAACGCCCCCCCTTCAGCATATACCTCCTTGAACAACTCTCTTGGACTAGGCTTTCTTTCAATACTTAGCGATTTGTAGTAACGAGACGCAACGCCATAATAATAACCAATACGCGAAATTGTATGGTCAAAAACAGGTTCTAAATGCGATTCCATAAAATCTACCATGCTCTCTTTTTCCTCTAAGTATTTATACAGGATATTAAGATTTTCTTTTCTTTCTGTTTGAGTCGCGATGACTACTCTTCTCACCTCTCTCTTTAATCGGTTAATTTCATTCTTCGTATGATTAACAAATGAATGAGGCTCCGTCGATTCAACTGGATTTGCAGACAGCGCTTCCTGATGTGCCTCAACAGCATTTTTCCAACTGTAATACTCTTGTATTTTTTCTGCGGGTATTATTCTCCAGTTAAGACACTCTGTTCTACTTCCCAGATAGTCCATCCAAGTTACAAATGTTGCTCCTTTGATTATTTTTCCACTCTCAATATCCTTGTAAACAATAAATCTCCTATTAAGTAAGCTATCCCGTGCCTCATAAAATGCCTCGACTTCTTGTGACATAACTTGTGATAAAAACACATCATTGCCATCTGCCTGTTGTAGCGTAAAACCTTTGTTCTTACCATCACGTTTCCCCTGATATGCAAGTATCAACTTTTCAATAAAGCCCAGTTGTTGGTTTACCTTGGGAAGCTTTCTTTCTTTTCTTTGCATATTTTCATTAGACATGGTAGTTCCTCCTCATTCCATATTTGTTCAATCCTTATCCATTAAAACCTGAAAATATTTCTTAGTCACCAGATTAATTTCCTAGAGCTGTTTTACAAAAGAATACAAAACAAATCCACTTATATCAATCTAAAGAAAACGAATAACAAGCATCTGGCCGAACAAAATGTAAAAATTTTCCGTACACTCAACTCGTTAATAATATAGTTATGATACCCACTCTGTATCTACACAAAATCTTGCTAGTAAAATCTAATTTAATTTTTGAGATTTAATAAGCACTGTATATATGTCCTTTCACATCCCACAATCGGTAAAAAGAGCTTCTGCTTAGCACATTTCTTTAATCACGATAAATATCTTTATAGCAAGCCGAACACTGTCCATTTTTTCGAACGCATCGTTCAAAAATCAGACTATTTTCAAAAAATTTTTCGAATCCTCAAAAAAATATTCGCTTTTTGTTGACATGCAAATATTTCTGTCATACAATGTGTATACTTAATTTCAGAAAGGAGGAACATTCATGTCAAAAAAAGATAAAACCAATACAGCCGTATCAGCACGAGACCAATACACTGAGACAAATACGAAAAGAATTGTTGGGGCAAACCTTAAAAAAATTCAAGAGGCACTCGACTTTACACAACGCCATTTCGCAAAATTGCTTGACATATCAGCCTCTACTCTAAATGGCCACATCAATGGCGAGACTTTCCCTTCTATCGGAACACTAGTATCACTCCTTACATTACAAGATTTGAAAGAAAAAAATATCTTCTTTTCACTGGACGACTTAATCCTAAATCCAGACTTCGACCCCCTTATTCAAGCAACCTTCGGCGAGAAGCGCTTGAAAGCCAGTAGTACGTATAAAACACATCGTGATTTTTTGGGAACATACGTGACTTATTCTTATGACCGATCTAACAACGAGACCTCAAAAAATGGTAGAGAATTACGCTACGGTGTAATCAATGTATACGAAAACTACTCAGCCACCGGTGAAGAGACTTTTGCTGTAATGGGCCGCTTTTTTAAAGAGGAAAACAAAGAACGAGCCTTTTCTTTGAAAGAGAATATTGACAATCTTTACACAAAAGATTTGTCTAAAGCGAATTTGCTACAGAACGTCAAAGAATTGATGATGGATAATGGTGACTTGTATACAGGACTTCTTTCTTTCGGAGATGGTCATGCCTTCTTCTCTCTTGACAATCGCGAATACAACGATCGAGCTCTCATTATTCTACATGTACCAAATAAGAGGGGAGACAAGGACTACATCGGCGGACTGGGCTGCGTAAGCTCCGTAACACGAGGTCGCCACATGCCATCAGCTCAAAAAATCATCATATCTAAATATGCAATTAACAAATCACGAGAAGAAATCGCCTCTCATTTAAGAATGCTTTCCCAAAATTTTGTAACAAGAGATATAACACATGAGATGATTCAGCTTGATAAACGACTCTATTCTGTAAGTGCAGGCAGCGACACTGTATCACAATTTTTGAGCGAGAGAGATAAACAAGCAATCTTTGATAGCAGACTACATCAACTAATTAGTAACTTCATTATGGAAAATGCTTTTTGTGTTGCCACTGTTTCCGAGATGGATGACAGAGATGTTTATACTCTTATCAAAAAGTTTATGTAAGAGTAAGTACAAAGGGAGGACTGATAAAATGATGTTGTCAATATCACCAGAGAACTACGATTCTTTCATGGCCGAAATCATCAATAAAGTAAGTCGAACTACACCACAACGACTGGAAAGCATTGCAAGCACATACAAATCTATAAAAACTTTATACCTAAATCAACCTGATTTTGCAGATGGTACTCCTTATTTAACAAGTATATTAAGGGCTACTTACCTTATGGCTTTTAACATGGATGGAAGCTATTTTGATGTTTGTGAATGCTTATTGGCACCTGCATATATACACAAGCTAATAGACTCAAATAAAGCAAGAGTAATCAATAAAGAGGTATATGAACACGCAAAAAAATTCTTGACCCCTGTTGCACGAGAGCGCTCAGAAAAAAAACTAACACGAGAAGAAATAGACTTGTTGATTTATGACCGCTTATATGATATTGCCGCTAATAAATTGTTCGAAAAAATCAAAGATGAGATTACAAAAAATAGAATTCCACAAGCATATATCATCAATGAGGCGTATAATATTGCAAAGGTTGCACACGAAAGGACTTACAGAAAAAGTGGCGAACCGTACATTTTCCACCCTCTCAGAGTTGCAGAAATTTTAGCAAAAATGGGTGTAGAAAGCACTATTATTGCTGCTGCACTGCTGCATGATGTATTAGAGGATTCTGATTTTACTTTTGATGATCTTGCAAAGAGAACAAGCTTGACAGTGGCACAACTAGTAGATGCTGTCACTTCAATTGAAGAGGAATATAAAAAGCAAATAAAAAAGAACCCTGCAAATGCAGAACCTTTGCTCAATAAAAATAATATGGATGAAGAAACTGTCAAAAAAATGATACGCTATCTTTCTAGAGATGATTCAATGATATTCGCCCTTTATATTAAAGCTGCGGATCGCATACACAATCTGCAGACAATGGACAGCATAAGCCCTTCCGCAAGGGAGAAAAAAGTTGCCGAGACAAAAAAATATTACCTACCCATTTTCAAGAAATATAAATTAAACACTTTCGTACCAATCATTGAGGATTTATGCTGGAAACTTTCCGCTCCAGAACAATACAATGTTGTTCATTCGACTTATCGTAATCTTTTACAAAAAAATAAAGAGTCAACGGACGACACTTTTGAATTGCTACGTAAAACACTAGAGAATATTCCCGAGGACTATTACAGGCACTTTGGTTTTGATCATTTTATTGTAGAGTTAAATCGCCAAGAATATACCCCCTACGCCTTGCTTGATATGTTGAGAATCAAATCGCAATCATTTGATGAGGTCAAAAAGCTGATTGCAAAGGATGGCATGACACTATTTGACATAAACATAGTCTTTTATAATAGAGCTTTCGAACATGATTTGAGCTCCTTTGTTGAGGTATTCATGACCCTTTATCGAGACATAATTTCATTGAATGATATTACTATAACAGATTTCGCAACAGAAAAGAAAGATAATCATGGCGACACCATTTTCTCTTTGACCATTGAAGATAAATTTTGTTGTACATTAAAGCTAAACTTTTTTATGTCTCATACATATCACACTGTAATGCATGGTGTGTATGGCGGCTTTGCCTCTGTTGATAATATCACCGAGGATATTGATAATCTACCTCTTGAAATGATAAATACTGAAACAATTCTAGTAAAAAAGAAAAACGGGCAGAATATGATTCTCCCCAAAGGTGCAACTGTATTGGATTTTGCATTTGAAATCCATGAAGAACTAGGGCTCAGTGCTAAAGGTGCCAAAATAAATAACCAAGATAAAAGTATCTTCGAAGAATTAGAGCACGGAAACGAAGTCATTATAATCGCCGACTCAGGTAGGGGTGATAGTGAATCAAAAAAAATGATTCCACACGCAAGAATTGACTGGCTAAATCATGTAGTAACAACCAAAGCAAAGAAGAAGTTGACACGCTATCTTCAGGGAAAATACGAAGGAAAAGGGCACAATACCAGTACATAACTTGAGGTGCAAATCTTATTAGGACCTCATCTTTCAATAAGAATTAATGGTACACACATCTCTTCTCGTCGTAAGCCAGCATGAGATGCTTTATGATCCCCCACCTTGCCACCTTCTTTCCTAAACCAAAGCGCACGACTTCCTGTCGCAAATGCAACATAATCACCTAAGAAACCTTTCACACGCTCATGTGCAATACCATCACCAAAAAAACCATTGTCAATTGCTTCTTGCCCAGTCATTAATTTAAAGCTCCCTCCAAACCACCGCTCCCACCTTTCAGGAAAAACATCCATAAATTCTGATTTGATAAAAAAAGAAAGGCTTCGTGCTTCACGAGTCAACTGATTAGCAAGGCATTCTTTAATTTCAGGAAAGTCATCGATAACCGAAAATTCAACATCTACCAAACCATGGTCTCCTGTAATTATTAATAGTGTGTCATTTAACTTTTCAGAAAGTCGCTCTATTTGCTTATCAAACAGCGAAATGCTTGCTTTAGTCTGCTCACTATAACAACCACTCCTATGCATCACGTTGTCTGGTTGAAAGTGATAGGAATAAATATATTTGCGCCCTTCTCTTTTAATTAATGCCTCAATATGATTAGCAATCCTTTCATTCGTGTCAGCATAATATTCACCAAACCGTGAAACACGGCAGCACTGTACATCAGAATCAACTTCGTTGATTTTCTCAAAAAGACTTTTATATCCTATTGCCTTCCATGAAATGTTGTTACCTTCTTGAGCTGGCTTTTCTGTGCCATTTATATATCCCGTGAATAAGTCAACACTTTCCTCAACCTCCTCAAAGTAAGATGACCATCCTAGCCAGCCGTGTTCTAGAGGGGTCAATCCCGTCTCAAAAGTAGTTAAGGCGGAAGTTGTTGTACTCGGATAGACAGAGCTCAATTCAGTAACACAATTCGCCATAAAAAATCCATCTGATGCATGTGATTTTAACACATCCATCCCTAATCCATCATAGACAATCAAAATTACATTTCTGTAGTTCTTCGATAACTTTTCATCCAGTATAGGTAATGTTTTGTGGTGTGGCTTAGCACCATAGTGGTAAAGAATTGAGTTAGGAATCCCTAGTATATTTTTTTCATAATTTGGAAAAAATATATTCTGATGCATATTTCACCCCTTAAAAGCATAATTTCTTGCGAACACACTCCATTCAGTTATTTATCAACAAAAACCCGCCATCTCACCTTTTGACGCTACTACGTGTTAATTAGATGTCTGCTCAAGATAACATATACACATATCTACTAACTGACTCGTATCCTTTTTTAACTTTTTATCCCCCCTTGATAAACTGATTTTACCAAGTGTTTTCGCATTAATGTAAAAAAAACAAATACTGGTAATATCGTTATTGTCGAAGCAGCCATTGTCAAAGGGACATTTGTCCACTGTTCCGTAGCAAATGCAAACAAACCAAATGGCCACGTTCTATTTCTCGGAGAGTTTATCACAAGAAATGGCCACATAAAAGAGTTCCATGATGCAATTACATTGAATAGAGCAATAGAAATCAAAGTGGGTTTTGAAAGTGGTACTAGAATTTTCCACAAATATCTGCTATCGCTCGCCCCATCAATTTTCGCTGAATAATATAACGCTGATGACGATGCCAAAAAGTTGTTACGTAATATAATGACATAAAAAACATTTGCAACAAAAGGAATTATGAGGGCGAGTAAGTTATCATGCAATCCAATGTTAATTATAGTCCTAAAGTTTGTTAAAACAATTAATTCAAATGGGATCATTGTTAATGATAGCATAAATGCTAAAATAAGGTTTTTCCCTTTTATATTTAAGCGCGCTAACGCAAAAGCTCCTAGAATAGTGATTATAAGACATGCAATAAGCTGTGATACAGTAACAATTAGCGAATTTATCATGTATCGCATTATATCTGCTTCATACAACACTGTGATGAAGTTTGACGTATATAAGGATTCTGGCACCATTGTTGGCGGAAACAACATCGCTTCACCGAATGTTTTAAATGCAGTTATAATCATCCAATAGAAAGGAAAAAACATAATAATAGAAAGGATAATTAAGATTATATACCTAACAACAGACTTAACAAATCCCTGCTTTTTCATCGCATGCCCCTCCTCAAATCGAGAATTGACCTTCTGACTAGGGCTACCATTAGCAGAGATATCAGCAAAATAGAAAACAAAAGCACCGAAGCAGCAGCAGCCCTACCAAAACCATATCTGCTAGTACCTTGCATTTGTTCGTATATATAATATACTATTGTGTACATATTGTAAAATGGTCCTGGTCGCCCCAAAAATAGCGGAAATAACTCATCAAAGACTTTGAACGTTGTAACCGTGTTCAAAAGCGTCATTACAAAGACAGTTGGTATCATTAATGGTAATGTGATTCGAAGAAACAGCATACTACTTTTTGCACCATCAATTCGGGCAATGATATAGTACTTATTATTTATTGATTGCATTGAACTTAAAAAAACAATCGTCGTAAATGGAATTAAACTCCATGTCCCATATAAGCATAGCACAACAATTGATGTAGCAGTTGAATTCAACCAATTAACTGGCTCCACCGAAAAAATAGCCAAAAGATAATTGATAATACCAAATCTATAGTTAAACATATATCGCCAAGCGTAACCAATCGCAGTCACTGAAGTAACCATTGGAAGGAAAAATATCGTTTGAAACAAAGCCGTACCTCTATACCTTCCATTCAAAATCGAAGCTATGAATAGAGAGGCTACAATGGAAGCTGGTACAGTTACTATGACATAAGCAATTGTATTTCTAACTGCTTGGAGAAAGAATCTATCATTGAGTATGTCTCTATAATTTCCCAATCCATATCCTGAATAAGTTCTTGTCATTATTGAATAGTTTTCCATCATTGACGCTCTAAACGCATAATATGTCGGATATAATAAAAAGATAACAACAAATAATAGCAGTGGAAACAAATAAAAATACGGACGCAACATACTCATTTTACTAAAAATACTACTTTGGGTTGCATTCTCTAGCATAGTCTCACTCCGCTTGAAGACTCAAAAACAAATAAACCGTTTTGGTTTAAACCAACACATAGCCGTTCTCCAACAGAAACTACATCGTTGGGAGCATACGTTCTCAGCATATCTGAGCCCACCCTTAAGTGCAATAGAGACCTATCTCCCTGATATTTTATTGACTCAACATAAGCGTATAGTGCATCTTCACACTTTTTGTTCTCTAAAATACTTACATGCTCGGACCGCACCATAAGCGTTACATTATCATATGTTTTCCCTTCTAGTTGAACAAAAAAAACAAAAATCGAGTTTTCCCTCGACATAAAAAGCCCGTTTTTTATTTTTCCTGAAATATAATTACAAGGAGGTTTCGAAATAAAGTCTGCAACAAAGCGATTGCATGGCTCTGAATATATACCATATGGTGTTGCTTTCTGCACTAATTTCCCTCCATCTAATATCATTATAGAATCAGAAATACTAATCGCCTCATCCCTGTTGTGTGTCACGTAAATCGATGTTACTGCTGTTTTTTTTTGCAAAACCTTAAACTCTTCTTGTAGCTCTTGTGATAAAGTATTATCTAGATTTGCGAAAGGCTCATCCAATAACAGCAAAGACGGCTCCTTTATTAACGCCCTTGCAATAGCAACTCTTTGTTGTTGTCCTCCAGAAATTGCATTAGGCTTCCTCTTAAGAAGATCCTCTATGTGCAATAGGCTTGCGTATTGAAAAACCTTTTCTTTTATCTTATCTTTCTTAATCCTTTGTACCAAAAGAGGAAAGGCAATATTTTCATACACAGTCATATGTGGGTACAGCGCATAGTCTTGAAACACATAGCCAACATTCCTATCTTCTATTTTTGAATTTGCGATGTCTTTATTATCGAAAAATATGGATCCACTAGTCGGCTGAACAATTCCAGCCAAGAGGTTCAGAAGTGTCGTTTTTCCACTGCCAGAAGTCCCAAGTATCGCAGTGATTTCGCCGTGGCTTATAGTACATGATAGCGAAGTTAGAGCCACTGTATTATTGTAGAGCTTGGTGAGATTTTTTATAATAATATCCAAAGTACTACCTCCCAAACAAATACTCTATCGCATTTTCTGAACATAGCCTCCTTCTTTCTGCTTCGCTTAAGATGGCAACATTATTTTTGTATGAAAAAAGCTCATAATCCTTATTGTGCCATCGGTTTTCTAAATTGCAAGTAAAATTAAAAGGCATATCTGACCCCCATAAAACATTCGTTGGAAACTCATCAATTACATATTCTATAACGCTTTTCGGGTTTGAATAATCTAGTTCCACTACTTGATTACTTCTGTTCAAATTCCTAATGTAACATAGATGCAAGAAAGGGGAGATGTCAAAGAATAAGTTTGTCAACCTCAACTCTTTCGAAAGCGAAAGAACCCTCTTACTAAAATGAGCCATGTGTGCCGCCCCAACTCTCAGAGTGGGTACTTCTTTTGCCAAATTTAGCACATCCATAGCATTTGATAGGCCTCCACCAGACATCATTGCCATTTCACTTGTGTGAAAAGTAATGGGAATATTATACTCTATTGCAAAATCAACAAAGCGCTTTCCCTTTGTGAGCATCTGATTAATCTCATTTGCATCGGCATCAGAATAATATTTCAAACCATAAACATCACCTTCTTTATATGCTTTCTTCAAAATATCAATTTGCTCATCAATAGCATAATTTAAAGAAAACATTGGAAAAAACAGTAATCTCCCCTTTGCTATCTCATGGTTTTCAAGAATAATTCTGCGGTTTTGTAGAGCGTATGGAATTTGTTCATAAGCCATTTTAAGCAATGCATTATTTTTTTCTTGCCCTACAATACCATCACCACAATAGTACGAAGGAAATGGATGTACAATTGCATAGTCAAAGCCATTATTTTCTAAATTAGACAGCAAACTCACTGCATCATAACAGTTTGGATACTTATCTGAATATAGTCCTGCTGCAGAAAACCCAAGATGTGAGTGACAATCTATTAGGCAACCTGTTAAACTCTCTCTAGTCAATCTCATAACCACAATCCCCTCTATAATCAAGCTTAGATATTTTAACTAATGGGCATTCTCTTGCAATGCTGCATTACTCGTGATCTCAGCATCTCTCAACGCATCTTCGATAGTGCTTTGCCCAGATAAAATTAGCAAAACAGCTCTATCCAATTCAGTGCGAACTGTAGCAGACCCAATCACAGGAGGTAAATAGCCAGCAAATTCAAAGCTTTCCTTTAAAGCCGATAGTGCTAAGTTGCCTTCTACAAACTCTTCATAAGCTTCTATTTCCAGCGTACTAAAATAGGGTGAGAGATTACCACTCGCAATAGCCCAAGCACTTAGATTTTCGGGTCGTATAAAGAATTCTAGAAATTCAATTGCAGCTTCCTCATTCTCTTCATGAGACGAAAAAACAATAAATGACCGATTCCACATCGGTGACCACTCCACAGCACCTCCTTGTGGAATAGGAACAACTTCAACATCAAAGGGGTTTTCATCCATTGTCGCAATATGTCCAACAGAACTCATAATAGTTGCAACCAACCCTGCATTAAAATCCTGATACGCACGCGTTCCAGCCACTTCTATGGTAAAATATTGATTTTCCACATTCTCTCTTAACCACTGCAAGCGAGATACTGCTATCTCGTTATTGAATAATACTGTATTATTTTCTACATCAATATATCCACTTCCTCCTTGCAAGAGTAAACATTGCACCAAATCTACTAAAGAATCTGCAAGAAAGCCTGGTATTCCTGTCTGCTCATAAACCACTCTACTGTTTTCTGCGAGCTCATCCCACGTAGTAGGAGCGTCCAGTCCTAATTCATCATAAATGGACCTATTAATAAATAATACAGGACCCGACGTATGTAAAGGGAGGACAAACAATTGTCCCTCCACAAAACCTGTCGACTCTTTAAATGCACTCTCGTTAACAGCATCTCTCAACCAATCCACATCAATGTGCCTACACAAGTTCACTATTTTTCCATCAGGAATGAAATCGGCAGCCATTGTTGCAAAATTAAAAATAATATCTGGACCAACATTATTAGCTACCGAGTTATAAATATTTTCTACAAAATTCGCCGAGGGCTGATTAATTGCAGAAACAATGATATTTTCCTGAGACTGATTAAATGCTTCTACAATTGCATTTAGAGCCTCTTCCTGTTCCGAATTACTTGAGTGCCAAATGACAACCGAAATTATGTCGTCTTCATTCTCTGAAGCACATCCTGTCACATAAAAAATAATACAAATCAAGCTAATAGCAAGCATTACATTTTTTTTTATCACTTTTCTTCCCCTTCTCTCTACTTCCTTCATAAATTTATAACACCATAATTTCAACCTAGGTGAACAGAAAAACTTTGACTCATTATTTAAGATTATTTAGTTTTATACATTACCACTTATTAAGTATGACTCCTTCCCCTAACTATAACAACTAATATAAGCTCCACAAAAATGTCTATTATTTCAAGATATTGTTTCTACAGGTATGCGAAATTCCCAAAGAATATTATCATTACAAACAACAAGCTTAATAACAAAAGTAGAGCTCTAAATTAAACTATTCTAAGCCAATGCCTATATGTTATCTTTCTCTGTTGGGGTTATTTCACTACATCCCATATATGGAACTAACACATCTGGGATTACAACAGATCCATCATCTTGCTGATATGTCTCTACAATAGCAGCCCATACTCTCGGGGTAGCCATACCTGACCCATTCAATGTATATGCAACTTTCTTTTTTCCATTTTCATCAACATATTTAATATTAGCACGTCTCGCTTGATAATCTGAGAAGTTGCCTACTGATGATACTTCGAGCCACCTTTGTACGCCTGGAGCAAACACTTCTATATCATAACAACGTGCATACTTATCTCCCATATCTCCAGCGCACAAATCAACAATCCTATATTGAAGCTTCAACGCTTTTATAATGGTTAGACAGTCCTTCAATAAGTCTTGTACTTCTGGCTCCATTTGATGTGGTTCCACTATTTTTAGTAGTTCGACTTTATGAAACTCATGAAGGCGTTGCAAGCCACGATTATCTTTTCCACCGCCTCCAGCTTCTCTACGAAACGCAACTGTATAACCCATCCCTCGCATAGGGAGTTCCCCTGCCTTGAAAGTAGTATCGCTGAAGGCAGCCGTCAGTGGCACTTCTGCTGTGGGAATCATCCACAAATCATCATCTTTACATTTGAATTGGTCAACAGCAAACTTTGGTAAATGTCCAGTATAAGTTAATGAGCGAGTGCTTACCATGTGTGGTGGCAGAAATTCAAGATATTTATCTTCATGCAATGAAAAACAATAATGAATTAATGCACGTATTAACTTACTTCCTTTTCCCTTAAAAAGGCTAAATTTAGAACCTGATATTTTTGATGCCATCTCAATATCTAGAATATCTAACTTTTTTGCCACCTCCCAATGTGGAAGTGGTTGGTCAACTTTACATTTATAGTAATCATCACATGCTTCTATAACTACATTATCTGATTCCTCTAAACCATCTGGAGCATCATCATCTGGCAAATTAGGAATATCATATAGCAATTCATTTGCTCTTTCTTCCAAGGGTATCAATTCATTTTCAATACGAGCTATTTCGTCTCGTATTTCTCTTTTTTCCTCAACAGAGATAGATTTATCTTTTTGATATAGATTGCGTTGCCTTCGCATGTTCTCCAAAGTTTTTCTTGTTTCTTTTACGACTGATAAAATTTCATACAGTTCATCAATAGTAGAAACATCATACCCTTTACGACCTATAGACGCTTTGACGTAGTCCTTCTCTTCTGTGAATAATCTTGCAGTATTAATCATTTTCTTTCCTCCATAGTGAGTTAGCAAATCATTAGATTTGCTAGTTTTTTTAAAACGGAGGGTAAGGGATTCGAACCCTTGTGAGGTTGCCCTCTAACGGTTTTCAAGACCGCCCCGTTATGACCACTTCGGTAACCCTCCTACTAAATATATATTCACTAAAATGTTTGCTTGAAAATTCAGCAAACATTTTAGGTAAATATTTAGAGAATTTAAGTTATTACAAAACCATACATTTTGCTCAAAATTTGTCCTTTCACTGCTTTACAATACACAATAATAAGTTGCAGTCAAGTGACAAAAAAGCGACATTCTACAATACGATTGATGGTTTCATCAAATTGTAATATTATTTCCAAAGCACCTCAAAGGATTCTTTTTTCATCTCTGCCAATGCATGTTTCTTACTTATGTATATTATAGTATTCATAGAAAAAAGTCAATCCTTTAAAACGCTCGAAATCCTCCATCACCTTGACACTTAGCACATCAAAAAAAATGATACAAAAACTGTTTTTGAGAAGTCAAACTATTTTCTTTGACAACTTCAGAAAATCTATTCTTATTTACTTTGGCATCCCTAATACCTCCGTCGGATCAACATACCCGCCCCAATAATCTGTAGTATTCATCATGATATTCAAATGTAAATGGACTCCCGTGCTCACTCCAGTAGTTCCCATAATCGCTATCTGCTGCCCTGCAGTCACTCTATCACCCACTTTCACTAAATTCCTTTGGTTGTGACCATATCCACTAAAGGTGGTCTCATCATGCTGAATTACAATATAATTCCCATAACCTCCTGCCCACCTAGATAGCACAACCGTACCATCGCCAATGGCATAGATTGGGGCATTGGGTATATCTGTGGCAAAATCGGTTCCCTCATGAAACTTCCTTTCTCCTGTAAATGGGTCGTTTCGATATCCAAAGTGACTGGTGATTCTCCAATTCCCTCCTACTGGAAGAACGAACTGACCACTATTATTCATATGCCTTCCTAGAGGGTAATATCTCAGCACATTACTTGGATAGTTGATATCTCCATAGCTTGCCCATCCTAAACGTTCTGCCATCATCTCCGAAAAGGCAATGGCACTTGCCATAGAATGTCCACCAAAGTTCTCTATTGCCCAAGGAATATAGTGATTCCCGAAATTGTATCCCTGCAACGCTAAAGGAATTCGCTCCATGTCTATGGGATTTTCCACCTGTGCCGCTTGAAGCGAACTCCTTAAA
>JGI20163J15578_10000140_pt1 | contig 29119 bp, 19 predicted proteins | sample TergutCu122P1_FD_15578 | JGI IMG/M metagenome (IMG submission 15578)
CTGGCATTTACAGCGGACATTAACTTTTTTGGCATCCACGGCGAAGAAGAATTAAGGGCGTATTATGAAATAACAAAAACCGCACGAAGAATAGGCGGAGTGACCATCAATTTACCGCCAAACCTTGATGAATTCATTGACGTGAGCGAATAAGCAGGCAGGCGCTCTCGTTGCTCTTCGGAAAAAGGGGGAGAAAATTCCATACGAAAATTAAGGCAAAAACAGCCGATCAATGAACAAATGTTCAATCGGCTGTTTGTTTTTATATATTCGGCATGGGATATTCAAAATTTTTTGCAAGAGAAGCTAAATTTTTGCAAGAGAATCGCAAGCGCCAAATCTTCCGGTATTAACTGGCGCAATTAATCACATGAAATGAAAACACTATGTGCATAAAAACAAAAAAGTTCCCCTCAACGCCTTGCGCTGAGAGAATTCTGGAGTTCGATTACTTTATGAGGGTGTCAAACGAGCGAAACGAGGTTACTATTTGCATCATATTTGGTCATTTTTTGCAAAGAACGCACAATATGTATTTGTTAGAATAATAAAAAATTCACTGAAAATATGTCTGATAGATATAAACTTTTTACGGAAAAATGTAATCGATATAACTTCACTAAGATATCCCCGACTCTTAGCGAAGCGTTGGCGGCGTGTACAAATTGGCGCCCACCTACTAAACTTAAATGATTTTTGCTACGCAAAAACATTCTCATGGAAATCTTGTTTTAAAGAATTGAAAAACAAAATAAAAATAAAGGGGAAAAGCGATGGGAAAAAGACATATACAGCCCAAATCTACAGAAAAGAGGTACAGGTATTATGACTAAAAAAGCACGTAAATTAATTTCATTGTTCATGACCGTAGTGATGCTGCTATCGCTTATGCCGCTGATGAAAACCGCAACTCTTGCGGCTCCGCCGCCGTTGCAGACGGAAGTTTCAACCTTAATCGGATTTACAGGTTCCAATCGTGCGGTTATGAATAATCCGGTGTCTGTCTTTGGAGACAGCAACGAAATCATTGGATTTGATCCGTCGATTAGTCCGGGAGCAAACAATCCGGCAGGTTCAAGTTGGGTATCTTCAGGCTCACTGAGAAGCTTTATGAGTCCGCCATATGCCTTTGGGTTCGAATATCCGGAAAACTTCACAGTGTCGCTTGATATGAGATTATCAAACACAAACGGTGGAGACCCCGAACGCGGCGTGAGGCTAGGCTTGGGGATGAATGACTCCTTTGTTGCTCCGATTTGGTTTGGGAAAAACACAAGAGTGGACTACAATGTCGTTCTGAGTGCCGGCAACATGGCACCACTTGGCACTACCGCTCATAATCTTGATGCTCTGACGCTTGGTGGTCAAACAATTGGCCATCGACCGTATCCGGCTCTTCCCGCAAACCCGGGCGGGAGCTTTATGCAATTCAACAAATTCGATTTAGTATTCGAGCGTCAAGCCGATTCAAGGTATACACTATACTTGTGGCACGGCGGCGCACCAACCGAGGCGGGCGTAACTGCCGCATACAATCTCGTGCTGACAATGCCTAATGTAGAGATTACACCGGCTCAGATTTTTGAAGGACGCATCGGTGTCTTTATATCAAACGGCAACAATAATCAATTTGCCAGAGTAAGCAACATAACTATCAGCATGCCTCCACCAACTGCAGTAGTTGATGGTGTGCCTGGTACGCCTGATGTTTCGGTTAACTCCGAAGGCGTTGTTTCTGTTGAATGGGAACATGGTTCGGCTATAAGTGCCGACTATTTTGATGTGAGATTTCGCGAACTGCCGAGCGGTACGCCATTTTACAGAAGATCAACCGGAACATCACTCGCCTTGAACAGCTCATATATCGAGATGACAAACGGAGTAACTTATGAAGTCAGTGTAGCCGCTCGTTATCATGGTGGATGGGGACCGAGCCAGTTCTCGGCGAGTACAGCAGTTACTCCGTCACTTGCTCCAACCACTCTTACAGCGGTAGCGGGATTGCCATCATCCTTCTCAATTGAACTTGATTGGGACTTGGTTGCAGGTGCCACCGGATATATTGTCGAGAGGCAAAGTGGTGCTGGTTGGATTACAGTAGCGATGGTCGGAGCGCTGGTTAACACGTTCACAGATGTTATTCCGGGTGCAATAGGCACATTTACATACCGAGTCATTCCCGTTAATAATGCCGGACGTAGCGAAGGTCCGCATGTGTCGGTAACAGCATCAACAGCGGCAGACTCTGTACCCGCATCCGCTCCGAACAACTTGACAGTTGTCAGTAGTATAAATTCGGAAGTTATTCTTACATGGGATGCAGTATTACTTGCCGACAGATATATAGTTCGCTGGGATGCTCCACTTGGAACCCCGGCAGGAACAACAACCGTATTTGCAGACACAAACATTACCATTCCCGGTCTTGTAAACGGTACGCAGTATCACTTCTTTGTATATGCGGCAAACTCTCTTGGACAGCACCCAACTCCATCTGTCATTACTGCCACACCTCGAGCATCGGTGTTTTTTCTGGATGCGGGAGCTTGGTTTGAATCAATATATGGTGTTTGGGAAGCAAGACCCCACGATACAGGGTTTAGAGCATACTGGAGATTTTCCTCAGATATGGCATGGACGCTTGTAGATGCTCCGCTTGTGCGCGAAACATCAAACACGGTATGGCGTGTCGATCAACCGGGTCTCCGCGCAATGCAGGCAGGAGATATATACGACCTTCGAATTGTTGCCGATGTTGATGGTGTGGAAGAAATCATCACAGGGCTTAGACCTCAACCATTTTTGCGCGATGGATTTGCGTTCTCTCCTCAATCGCGCCATGGGGAAACGACCGGGGGGCACAACCCTGATGGCACACCTCGTTCAGATGCTGTCATTATCTACGTTACTCACGAAAACATGAACAGCTTCATGAGCCCTTGGAGTGATCCAAACAACCCAAGAGGCTTTCTGGATATATTCAGTAGCGACGAATCTGCAACGGCTCAATCTGCCAACGCAAGAGCGGCAGGTCCGATTGGTGGAGCCGGTGCTGCAACAATTTATAACACGAGACCTATTATTTTCCGATTTATTGGGCAAGTCGGTGAAGGCGACAGAATGTGGTATGTCAGACCTGAAGCTGATAACGAACCTCCAAGACCCGGTTGGTTTTCACATTCATGGTGGCATTTCGGAAATGCGGTTATTCCCAATGGTCTAATTATGACAGGGCACTCAAACTCAACAAGTGCAGGAGCATTGCGTCAACCTCCTCACTCAACATTTCCATCAAATGGTGGTGGACAACTCAATGTACGCTACACATACAACATTACTTTTGAAGGTGTCGGTCCTGATGCTGCAATCCATGGTTGGGGTATCCGTCTGGTTGGCTCCGATAACATAGTCATCAGAAATCTTCAGTTCAGATGGTATGCCGACGACGCAATTACCGTTACATCTCCAAATAGAAGAGATATTCTGAACATGAATCCTGCAACAGGAGAAGTGCTTGAACATCAAGGCGATAGGCGTTTGCCAAACTTTACCAGTCATAATATGTGGATACACAACAACACTTTCCTTTCAGGCTCAAAACGAATCGGAGCCGAAGACGATCAACTCATCGGCGACGGAATGTTGGACGGAGCAGAGGGCGCCACATTCTTTACTATCTCACATAACCTGTTTGTTGACGGCGATAAAACGTCAATGATGAACGGTGGACTAAATGTTTCCTTCGGGCGCATAACATATCACAACAACTGGTTTATGTTCTGCCACTCAAGACTCCCAATGGCTCGTGATGTTCTTGTGCATTCATTTAATAATGTGTATGACAGAGGAAACGCAGGTGTCAGCCGTGACGGAAATGCTGTCCTTATTGCTGAGGGTAACTATTTTATAAACACTCCAAATTCAGGCACACAGGCTCAACTTGCTGTCACTAGTCTTACCGCCAATGCAGGTGGGCGCGACATCGACACATATTTCGGGCAACCGCTTGTGCCAAACGTTCGAAGATCAGGGGTAACTACCCTATCACCCACTACACTGCCAACATTTGAGCAGTATTTCTCTAGCGGTGACTATAACCCATTCACCACAGGAGGCGGTTGGGGTCGCCTAGGTCCTACATGCTGTACAAGTACAATCGCCGGTGGTGGTGTCACCAGCCAACCTTTCTGTCTAAACCCGCATTGTTTCTACACTCCAAATATTACATCAGCTGAAGAAGCTCTGGCGGACGTTGTGGCAAATGCCGGCACAATGAGGCATGCCATCACACCGAGGCTTCCTAATCCTCCTTCCGATTTCTTCGGAAATGTAGACGAAAATGGACAAGTGCGCCTCACGTGGAATCCAAATATCCAAGCTGTTACCTACGAAGTTGAACAAGTGGACGGGACATGGTCTGAAGTTATTACAGCTGTAACATTTAACTACAGATATGACAGCTACAGCTTAGTCAGGCTCAATGGCGTAACACAAAATCCGCTTCTATTCCCGCCTAATCCGGAAACAAGTACTCATCGTACACCAATGCCGACACCGGTCAGAAACTTTGAGACTGTGGCTAATGTAATTCTTCCAAGCGGCTCTCTTCAATACCGCATAAGAGCTGTGAATGAGTTTGGTGCTTCTGATTGGGTATACACCACAGTTACTGACATGGTACCAGAGACACCGACAGGTCTTGTTATTACACAATCGATGTATGATCTCATCCTTGATTGGGACGACTCGAGAACAGCTGGTGCGTTTCGAGTGGTTATGACAGGTCCTGACGGTATGGGCGGAACAAGGACTGCTGTAGATAAGATAGTTACTGATGACTTTCTCCGTGTCAGACGACCGTTCCTTCAAGAAATTTATGGAGTGTACGAAATTCGCATATATGGCATATCGGGCTCAAACGTCAGTATACCATTGATAAAATCATTTGAATTCACTTTCCCCGGTATAAGAGTTGATGACCTTACAGCCACAATCTTCCAAGAGGACTTTGAAGACGCGCCGCTTGGTTTTATACCGCGCGATAATCTAGGCAGGTTTGGAATCTGGTACGTTGATGGCGACCCTGAAATTGGAAGAGATAATTCTCAATACCCCAGAGTCAGAGGTATGGACGGCACCGTGGGTGAAGATATGCAGCACAGAATCGCTGATTTTAATTCACTAATAGGTCTTGGTGTGAGCCAAACAATAGTTCCGATAAACCCTGAAGGACCACCCATTAATCCGCGACGCATAGCGCTTGCAGCCATAGTTGATTACAATTTTCATGACGGATCACTGCAAGGCGCGGGTCAAACAGATACTGCCAACTGGGAAACATTGCCAGGCATTGACTATGTAGGTGCACAAGGCGGCACAAGATTAGGCAGGGTTCTGTATAACATGGACAGGGAACACGGTCTTAGCCAAGGAACAACGACAATCGAGAAGAACATCGGAACGCATACAAGCGGTCGCGTAATGATTGACTTCGACTGGGCGAATCATGTCATTACAAGCAGCGGTACAGTTAACGGAGAGTTTGGGTTATTCCTCGGATTGTGGGATGCAGAAGGTAATCGTGTCGTAACCCATAGAACAGACAGCCTTGGGATGCAAGGCGAAGGGAATTTTGGTCGTTGGAAGGCAATACGAATAATAGTCGATCTTGACAGAGGGATCTATGATATTTATGCATATACAATCGCCGAAGGTTTTGGAACTCATGAACTATTGTTGGTCTCCGGCGATTATCCGGCATCAAGCCTCAGATACGTGGGAGGTTCCGGTGCAATAGCTCTCCAAACGGCTCAGCCGGGTCGTACTATAGAAATCTCCGGACTTTATGACAACTTCCATGTCCGTGTTGCAGGAAACAGCCACACAATCACTTACCATGCAAATGGCGGTACGGAAAATGGGCTTGGATTGTCAAATGTCATTGATTGGGCAGCAGGCTTTGAACACAGAGTACGCGGTGGAGCACGATTCGATTCGCCAACAGTTGACCATATGTTTGCCGGGTGGGCAACAGAGCCGAACGCAGACTTAGCAGATTTCATCTTCCAAGATGATTTTCTGGTGATAAACGAACCAATAACATTATATGCGCAGTGGCTGACAGAAGATGATTTATTTACAGCCCTCGAAGAACTTGTTGAGTACGCTATAAGTTTAAACCTTACTGTAGCTGATTTCACTACTCCTGCCGAATTTGCGGTATTCGAGGAAGCGCTTGCTGAAGCTCAATTACTTCTAACAGCTACATCCCCCGACAGCGCAGACCTTTTAGAGGCATATATGGCTCTGCGAGAAGCATTGGGTCTGCTCTTCGCTCCGGCTGATTACACAGCTGTCAACGATGCGATTGCCGCAGCGCAGCTGCGAAACCAAAACTTATATACTGCAGCAAGTTGGGCAAACTTGCAGCAAGTAATCGCTAATGTTACTCAAGGACTGCTGAGGGCTGAGCAACTGCGAGTGGATAATTACGCAGCTGCCATACTAGCCGCGATTAATGCGCTGGTTCTCAGACCGGTAGATCCCGGTGACCAACCACCTGGCAACGGCGGAGGAGTAGTAACGCCACCACCAACGCAGCAACAGCCGACCGACCCCGATGACGAGTATGATGAAGATGATCGGGATGTACCGCTTGCACCTCCTGGCTTTGTAGATGTACCCGGACATTGGGCGAGAGAAGCGATAGAGTTTGTACATGGTCACGGAATAATGCTCGGCGTATCGGATACCTTGTTTGCGCCTGACGCAGTATTGACAAGAGCGATGATGGCGACGATATTGTGGAGACTGGAAGGCGAGCCGACGACAGCGTTCACACCCGTATTCAGCGATGTGCCTGCCGGACGTTGGTACAGCGAAGCGATAGTATGGGCAAGCGAGCAAGACATCGTGCGAGGCATAGGCGGCGGATTGTTTGATCCACACAGCAATATCACGCGAGAACAATTTGCGGCAATGATGCACCGTTACGCAGTATTTATTGGAGTGGATACGGAAGTACCCGCAACACACAGCCTTGCGCAATTCACAGACAGAGCGCAAGTCGGCGCATGGGCGTTAGATTATGTGTTATGGGTAAACTACAACGAACTCTTAACGGGCGTAACAGCGACGACGTTACAACCTCGCGGCAATGTAACTCGAGCGCAGTGCGCAACAGTATTACATCGCTTCATAGCGAGACTTGAAAGAAATGGAATCAGTACTTGATAAATAATTGATGTCGTCCTCACATAAGCACATAAAAATAGTTCTCACATTTGTTTATTTTAGAAGGAAGGAAAATAGCAACTATGAATCGAAAAATCAAAAAAATAGTAGCATTATCTCTGGTCATGATCATGGTATTTGCCTTTGTCGGACCACTCAATGCATTTGCTGAAAGTCCCGAGAATCTCTATTCTTTGACTGATGTCAATGATAGTACTATCATTGAATACGCCATTGAATACAAGGAATCAGCCGATACAGCAGTCGGCGTTCCCTTGGAGACACCTGCATTTGCAGGCAATACTGCCGGAACATGGTTTGAGACAGCATGGGCAACTTGGACAGGCAATCCTGTAGGTGGATACACCGCTTTTGTAAGACTGAGACCCGGTCAACATGCATATTACTGGCGCACGGGTGAGCCTATCAATGACCCTGCATGGGATATCGCGTTGGGGTGGGTAGAGGTTGATTCAGAGCTCGTACGTCTGGTTGACCCTGCAAGAGGCACGTGGCGTGTGGACATTCAAGGCTTGCCGAGAGGTTCCTACGATGTAGAAATTAGAGATGCTGGCGGTACCGTTGTTCACGAGTTTGGAAATCTTCAAACTACCAGCTTTCACAGATACGGTGCAGCATTTGTACCTTCCAGTGAGCTTGTCGGCAACAGCGCAACCACCAACTTTGCTCTCAATGGCGCGACAGGTGGATATTTGTCTGACGGGCGAATAGACCCTAACGCCGTAGTTATGTACGTTTCCCATGGCGACTGGGGTGAGTTCACAATAGCAAACCTCAATAGAGACAGCGCTCTCAGGAATAATAACCCAATTGTTGTGCGCTTCATAGGTACAATAGGTACTTTTGATTGGAATCTTGAAAATGCCGAAGTTCCGATCAATGCGCGCGCTGCAAATCGTATGATGACACTCCAAACAAACAGCCACCAACTTACCATTGAAGGTGTCGGTCCGGATGCTGCTATGAATGGCTGGGGTTTGTTTACAGGTGGTGCGGTAAACGTAGTAATACGTAACCTTCATGTAAGTGGATTTTTCCAACAAGGCTTTAGGGCAAGCGGAAACACCACAAATTTCTGGGTACACAACAACACATTCCATTATGGGCAAAACAGATTTTTCCACAATGATGAAGAAACAGACCGTACTATGGGACAGGGATCTGTTGACATCGAGCAAAATGTGCGCGGTTATACAATATCTTTCAACCACTTTAACGGCGGGCGCGGCACAAACTTAATCGTTGGCAGTGTTCAAAACTGGAATTTGGACAACAATGGTCACAGGCACTACGGCACATTGCACCACAATATTTACGACAGTGCCCAGGAGAGAAACCCAAGAACACGCCATCACAACCTTCACATGTTTAACAACCTATTTCGTGACGTTTTAGGGCATCCGCTACACTATCGCCTGTTGGACAGATATACCGGCTACGGCATAGGCGCGGCTCACAACGCTACAATTTGGGCCGAAGGCAATATCTTCGACGATGTCGGTTTCCCATTCCTTAGAAGCCGTCATGGTCATGCAAGAGGATATTATCCTCATACAGGGCACAATCACTTTTGGCCGGACGGTCCCGGCTTTATAGTAACTGGCGACAATGTTGATTTTTCAGGCGCATCCGTAGGGCGTATGCCGATGCCGGTTTTTGGAGAATGGGGTTATCGCAATACAGTGCGCGGACTAAATACTCAAGCTGATTTTGACACATTCGCAGCTAGGGTAAATAATTTGCAGCCAAACGTAATGTGTTCAGGCAGCGCAAGTACATTCAACTCTTCCTTGGACGTCGGTATTACCGTGGATCAAGCCGCTACAATGATGATGCCTCCTGTAGGCGATATACTCTATCCGGCACCCGGCTTCCCGGCGTTAAATGCAAACGCAAACACTCACGGTTGGGGCTTTGAAGGCGATTTCATACCTTCAACCTCACCTGCAGATGTCTGGTCAACAGGCACGCCTGCCGAAGTAGCAGAATTGAGGGAATTTATTGAAGCCAATGCAGGCGCAATGCCTTCATTTGTGCCTGCAGCGCCTATGGCGGCTCCTGCCAATATAACAATTTCTCTTAATGAACTTGATTTCTTTATGCACAGACACGGTTCACCAACTCCATCTCTGCGCACTATAGATTACGCAGGCACGTTTACAATCAACTGGACTTCAAATGATGTATTGACACAAGGCTACGAAATCCAGTACCAGGATAACGGCGTTTGGAGAACGTTGCATACAGTAACACCGAGAATCACTCAAATTGATTTGAGCAACACTTTTGTAACGCAAGATATGAGCGATTTTGGATATCTTATCATGCAAGGCGGCGGTCATGACTGGGTAGCAGTTCATCTTGGCGGTAATGGTCACGTTGTTATGTATCCAAACGTAATGATTGGTCACTCAGATGCTCCGCTCTATGACGAATCTGACATTCCGGCAGTTGAAGACTTGACCTTCACCGCCCCCTGGGTTATTGCCGACTTGAAAACAGGCGGAACTTACAATTTCAGGATGCGTGCCGTAAACGCTGTAGGCGAGAGCAGTTGGGCAACGTTCAGCTATACCGTACAGCCAAACAGCGCACACATTGTTAATATTTGGCAGACGGAAGATATTCCGGAAATCAATGGCATCATTGAACCCGCTAATGTTCTTTTCAACGTTAGAACGGTCGGAATACCTGACGGAACTTATGATATTTCTTTGAGTGTGCCGCGCAGTGTGGCTCGCAATGTGTTCCCATGGCCTGCGCAACGCAATTTTTCAGGTGATATCTTCTTGGAGGGTGCAACAGGTTTGGTGACGGGCAATCCCAGTCCAAAAACCGGCAATGGCGGCACAGGTCAACTTGTTATTGAAAATGGTGTCGGAACCATCACAGTTGTAGTTGATGCAAATATCCCTGTAGGACCGCATGATTTGGTGCTTACTATTATGGTTAACGGCAATCCGATTTCACAGCCTTTCTGGCTTGGATATGTTCCGTGTGACGATGCAACCTTAAGCAGCTTAGAGATTGTCGGACGCACAATAACTCCGGCATTTACCCCTAACGAACTTGCGTACACATTAACAGTACCCAATAATGTTACATCGGTAACAGTTAATGCAGAAGCGACCCATCCGAGAGCGACTGTTACCATAGCGGGTGGGGACAACTTAGCAGTTGGTGAGAACATCGTTACTGTTACAGTTACTGCAGAAGATGGCACTACTATGCAGACTTACACCATAGTCGTGACACGTCAAGAACCGCCACCGACAAATGGTTGGGGAGGACCACCGCCGACGGGGCAACAGCCGGGTCAACAACCAACCGCCCCTGATGATGGTGATGATAATGGATATGATGAAGATGATCCGGATGTACCACTTGATCCTCCACCCGGCTTTGTAGACGTGCCTACACACTGGGCGAGAGAAGCGATAGAGTTTGTGCATGGACGCGGATTAATGATCGGCGTATCAGACACCATGTTCGCACCTGACGCAGTATTGACAAGAGCAATGATGGCGACGATACTGTGGAGACTCGAAGGCGAACCATCAACAGCGTTTGCACCCGTATTTAGCGACGTGCCGGCAGGACGTTGGTACAGCGAAGCAATAGTATGGGCAAGCGAGCAAGACATCGTGCGAGGCATAGGCGGCGGATTGTTTGATCCGCACAGCAATATCACGAGAGAGCAATTTGCGGCAATGATGCATCGTTACGCAATCTTTATCGGAGTAGATACGGAAGTACCTGCAACACACAGCTTGGCGCAATTCACAGATCAAGCACAAGTCGGTGCTTGGGCGTTAGACTATGTAATGTGGGCGAACTACAATGAATTGCTGACGGGTGTAACGGCAACAACGTTAGTTCCGCGCGGCAATGTAACTCGCGCGCAATGCGCAACGGTATTACACCGCTTCATAGTGAGACTTGAAAGGAATGGAATCAGTAATTGATAAATAATTGATGCCGTCCTCACATAAGAAAAGTTTTTGAGGTAGAAAAGGGGATGTAGCAAAACAAAAAAGCTACATCCCCTTTCATGGTGTGCCCCGCGTATGCGCATCTTTGACATATCAATCAAGAGTGGTTACATATCGGGAGAGTTTAAGCGTTAAGAATTCTTTAATAAATTCTTCAAACGATCAATATCTCGTGTATAGCTGTCAACCTTTGCGCCTTCGCGTAACAGGCGAATTTGAGGCTTGAGTGTTTTCAGCCTGTTTATAATTAAAGCATAGTCGATTACGCCGTCTCCGATGTTGCGCCATGTTTTCTCGCCGCCTTCAATAACAATATCTTTTATGTGCATAACTTCGATTTCATTTCCAAGGTGGTCGAACATTTCATTAAATATTTGGGATTGGTTGTGTATCGTTCCGGGTAACACAAGATTTACGGGATCGAATATCACTTTTAATTGTGTTGAGTTGACCTCATCTAACAGACGTCGGGTGAGTTCGGGAGTGTTTAATGTGTGTTCAGCAACAGGCTCAATCCCTACATACACCCCAACCTTTTCGGCCTCTTCAACCATGCGAAGAACGCTGTCACGCAGCAGAGAATAAACTTTTTCCCGCTCTGATGCGGTTGCATTTATATCGAGGTGTGTGGTTTCAGTTCCGACGATGCCAACGCCTAATTTTTTTGCGTGATTAAGACCTTGTTTGAAGATATCCACATTTCGAAATCGTTCAGATTTGTCAGAAACGGACGGTTCTATATAACAACCCAACACAGTTATTTCAAGTTCATGTTTATCAAATGCTTGATAAACTTCTTCGAGCAATTTTTCTGTTATGTCGTTGAAATAATTTACGCCCACTATTGCTTTTGTCAGAGCCAGTTGTATACAGTCAAACCCTGCATTCTTAATTTTTGCGGCGAGTGAGTCCAGATTTTGTTTGCCAAAATCATGTGCACGTACACCTATTTTCATATTCTAATGACCATCCTTTTCTTATCTATTTTAGTACTTCAGCATGTGCAAACAGGAAAGGAGCTACGCCTTTTGCATCATTTTGGACTTTGGGCTCGGATATGTAATATTCAAATGTGCCATCACGCAACTTATAATCACCATGCCCCGGCATACCTCCGAGTCCTGCAACAAGACATATGTCATTAAGTACAAATTTTTCGGGATTCAACTTGTATTTAACAACAGCGTCAAATATTTCCTCACCTGTGTCGTAATAATATGAGGGTAGATAGCCGAGTCTTGCGCCCTTCATTAAGGAATACGCGATAGCGCAAGAGCCGCTGGTTTCCAAATAGTTGCCATCTTTTGCCCCTGCGTTTGTAACTTGAAAAAAGAGCTTTGTGTCAAAATCGCGGACTTTTAGTAGCGCGTCTGCCGCGTCTTTTAAGTAGTCTTGCAAAGTTGCGTACTCGTAAAAGAGCTGTTCATCAAGCTTCTCTGCGGTGTCAACTAACGCCATTAAATACCAACCTATGGAGCGAGTCCAGAAATTAGGGCTGAGTCCGGTCTGCTTATCCGCCCAAAACATCTCACGAGATTCATCATATCCGTGATAAAACAATCCGGATATGGGGTCGCGCATTATATTTTGAACATTTTTAAACTGATTAAAACTGTCTTGATAGTTCTTTTTGTTGTTAAACAACATCTCATATTCTGTATAAAACGGCTGAACCATGTATAAGCCGTCCAACCAGATTTGATGCGGGTAAATTTGTTTGTGCCAGAAATTACCTGTGCTTGTACGCGGGTGTTTTTGTAATTGCGAGTATAATATTTCAATAGAGTTTTTGTATTTTTTTTCATTTGTCGCGCGATATAAATCAAAAAGAATCTTACCCATGTTTATATTGTCGCAGTTATAATCGCTCTCATCAAACCCCAGCAAAGCATTGCCGTCTTCGAGTATATAAAAATCTATGTAATTTTTGGCAAAGTCAAAATACTTTTGCTCATTTGTCGCACAATAAATGTCAAAAATTGCTTTGAGCATACAACCGTCTATATAATTCCATTTCGGCTCTGCCTTTTTTAACGTTTGTTCCAAATTCCAGGCAGGGAACTGCGGGGTGGAGGTCTCCAGTAAACTATCCACAAAATCAAGTATTATTTTCCGCATTGTAATGACCGTCCTTTTCGGTATTCGAATGATCTTGCATTCATCAGCTGAAAATTAGTGGGCAATCGCCTTCGGCACTGCCGTTTTTTAATGAAAACGCTTCCGGGATGCCTTCGCAAATAATATTTTTAATGGTAATGTCGATTGCGTTGTTTATATAAATGCCGAGATTTTCTATTGGTACGAAATCGTCCATCATTGCCGGACATTCAGCGATGCGTTTTTTTGCGAAATAGAACATGCTGTCTTCAATACGCACACCCGCTACCATACTTTCCGGCAGACCATATATAAATATTGCGCAACCACTAACATCAGTGGCAGTCACGTGAGAAACTGTGATGTTTTTTATTGAGGGTGTGAATTCATCCGCAATATGTGCCTTCTTACTTCGCACATAGTCGCTTTTGCCGTCAGGATCACAATTATAATACATGTTTACAACAATGGGATGTAGAACTTTTTGCATTGTTACATTGCTGAATATGATTCCGTCAACAACGGCATGGTTGCCGCGTCCGCGACGGGTTTTGATGCGAAGCCCTCTGTCGGTTTCGTTGAACAAGCATTGCGAAACTTTGACATTCTTGATTCCGCAAGACATTTCTGAGCCTAAGACCACTCCACCATGACCTTTTTCCATATAACAATTATGTATACGAATGTTCTCGCAAGGACGCAAAAGAGTTTTGCTCATATAGTATTTACCAGCTTTTATTGCTATACAATCGTCGCCAACACTGAAGTGGCAACCAACAATTTCAACATTCTTACAACTTTCCGGGTTAATTCCGTCTGTATTTGGTGACGTTTCGATGCTTTCGACTTTTAAGCTTCTTAAAATTATGTTGTCGCTATAGAATGGGTGGATGTTCCACGAAGCGCTGTTTTTGCTGATTATGCCGCTAATTTCAATGTTGTTACACTCAACAAGAAAAATGTTTTTTGGGCGAAACGCCTTGTTTTTCATTTTCGGATTAATCCAAAAATCGCCGCGGTCACCATTGCCGTCTATTGTACCGGCACCGTAAATATGAACATTTTCTATATTGTTGCCGTAAATAACACTGCAATAGCAATCTAGCGGATGCCCCTCCCATGAGGCGTTAATTTCCGCGCCGGTATGGTCGAAATTTTTTTGCAGACCTTTCAAAATGCCGAGTTTTGCGCGATTGGTGTTTTGCGCCAGAACTGCGCCCTTTTCCAAATATATATCAACATTACTTTTTAGCAGCAATTGATCAACTAAATATACACCTTTCGGAATATAAATAACAGCCCCGGCGGGCGCTGTGTAGATGGCGAGGTTTATTGCGGAAGTATCACATGTTTTGCCGTCTCCTGTGGCGTTATAGTCTTTTACATTTATGACAAATTTCGGCTTCAAAGTTTTGACCGTAAACAACATATCCGAAATCAGCACTTCGTATTCTGTGTCGCACTTTAACGAAAACACGCTAACAATGTTTTTGTCGGTTCGGCTGTGAAAAACACCGTTTATGTAGATGTCATACTCTGATGTAAAATAACAGGAGTCATTTTCTAATTCAAAAACGAAGCCAAATGGGGTGATTTTTAAAATAGTTATATTTGAATTCACTTCGAGCTTATGACCTCCGTTTCACAAACTATATCATGCTGTCCTTTGAGACCGAGAAGTACAGGTAAGCACATGAAATAACAGGTAAAAGATTTCGCAAAAACTTCTCGCTGCAAAATTATTGATAGCGTCAAAGGGCGACCTTCATTTGTTGAAGCAATTTTCAGTCCGAAAAAAGCCTTCCCGATTGTTTGGTTTACCCTCAAAAAAGGATATTGCACCGAAAAAGTAACGGCGAGGATAGTAATAAGAGTTACTCCCGCCCATATCAAACTAAGCTCGGTTTCGCTTGAGGGAATGAAAAAGGGAAGTATTACTGCGAAAAACAAGACAATAAGGGCAATGAAAACAAATATGTCGATGAAGTTTGCCATCAATCGCTTTATTAACATCATAGTAACACTTCCCTCTAAATTCATTTAACTACATTGCCGAATCTTTTTTTGGCATAGTTCCTGCAAAAAGCAAAATGCAAGTGAAAATTTGAGCAACAACAAATATCACCGCTGTAACGATTCCACTGGATAGAAAAAACGATCTGCGCAAATCAACAGGAATAGGGAACTCTCTTGCTCTATAATCCAGCATTCCCCGAAGGTAGTTAAAAATTTGACCTACACTTCCGTCTAAGACCGTCAAGTGACCGAACATTAAAAATACAGACAAGATAATTACAACAGGCCAAAAGAACATCATCAGCACGGCAAGTCGAGGAATTTCGGTTACATTAGTTACAACAGTTTTCGCCGAAATGAAAAGTATGATTCCGACAATTGCAGACAGAAAATAATCTTCCATACGGGAATTTATTACACCGCCTATTAAGAAGAACATGGTTGTTGCGAGGAAGAAGCAACTAACGCCAAGCACAGGCCAAAAAATCGTTTTCACTGTTCGTTGGTTCATAAAGCAATCACTCCTTTCCTCCCGATTGAGTTACGCCTTGCACAAAATATCTGCTGCAAGCGAAGAATATCGCAAGTGTAGGCATAAGACCCATAAACGCCGCCGCGAATGACTGCCCGAATTGAGGCATCTCATCATACACTTGCATAAGAGATCTGAGCCCTTGGGCTAATACATGGTTTTCAGGTGTACGAAGGAAAATCAGAGGGCCTTGGAAGTCATTCATTCCCCACATAAAGGTCAAAAGTCCAACGGTTATAATTATCGGACGAAGTACAGGTACAAGCACATAATACAACGTTTCCAAAGGGTTGCAGCCGTCAATTCTGGAGGCTTCGTCAAGCTCTCTGGGGATAGTTCGCATAAATTGGATAATCATAAACACAAAGAATGAATTTATTCCAAAGAAATCATGAATGTACAAAGACGCGAAATTATTTATAAGCCCTAAGTTATTATACAGCCTGAATATCGGAATACGAAATGCAACTTCCGGCATGAGCAGAGTGACGAGCACAATCGTAAAAGCAATTTTCTTCCCGCGAAAACTAAAACGCCCAATAGCAAATGCCACAATAGTACACGAAACGACAGTACCTATAACACGAGGAACCAAAAATCTCAAGGTATTCATGTAATAAAACATCATGTTGTTTCGTGATGTAAGCTCCCACGCGCCTCTAAAATGTGTAAAATTCCAATATCCAGCCGGGGGCAAAATTCTCAAATTTCCAAATATATGTTGGTTTTCTTTAAAAGCTGAACCAATCATCCACAATAAAGGATAAATCAATACAAGCCCAACTGCTATCAAAATTGCGTAACGCAAAATTAAGTAAATTTTACTTCGTCTTTTCGTCATGTTCTGCACCCCCTAATCACTATAATGGACCCAGTATTTAGACGAGATAAACAGTATTATTGTAATGAGTCCGATTGCACCCAAAAGTACAACGGTCATTGCCGATGCAAAACCGAATTGCAGCCGGAGGAACGCGAAATCGTAAATTAAAACATTTAAGAAATCTGTAGCGCGAGAAGGTCCTCGATTTGTAATAAGGAACGCAGCGTTAAACTCTTGAAAATGCCTGAGCAGCACATTTATGGAGTTAAACAACAAAACCGGCGTGATAATTGGTAAGGTAACGGAAAATAACTGACGCCCTTTTTTCGCTCCATCAATTGAAGCAGCTTCATATAAAGAGGGCGAAACATTCTGTAATGCTGCAAGGAATATGAGCATAACCGAACCAAATTGCCATGCAGAAAGAAATACAAGCGTAAACGGCGCAAAAGTAGCGTTGGTAATCCAAGGGATAGGTTCAAGTCCAAACGTACGTAAAACAGCGTTGACAGGTCCGTTACCGGAAAACAGCTCTCTCCAAACAATTGCGACAGCGACGTTTCCGCCAAGTATGGATGGGATGTAGTATGCTGTCCTAAAGAGATTTACACCTTTTAGCTTAAAGTTTAAGATAAAAGCAACGAAAAATGCAACAATCAATACAGCGGGCGTTCCTAAAAGTACGTATCGCATAGTTGCCGCAACAGAATCCAGAAAATGCTGATGGTTAAGAAGCCGTGTATAGTTTTGCAAGCCAACAAAATCCATTGTTTGGAGGATGGGGTGAAAGTCGTGCAGGCTGTACCAAAATGTCCTGATTATAGGGTAGACCCTAAATACCGCTATTCCTATAAACCAAGATGCAAGCAGTCCGTAAGGCCACCAATTTATTTTTTCCAATCTTCGTTTTGGTATCGTTTTTTTAGTCATAGGACACCTCTTTCAAAGTTAACAAAACACCTAGACGCAGGGGATTCCGATTTCGGCAATCCCCTGCGTGTAAATAAAGTTTAGCGCATTGCGTTGAGTTCTGCTTGTTGGTCTTCAACCCATCTTCTCGCGGCTTCTTGTGCGCTGATGCTACCTATGCGGAATGCTTCAATGGCGGCAAGGCGTGCCGGGCGAAGGTTGGGGTCTTCAAACAAAGGACACATTGTGCCTTGGTTTGCTTCGAGAAGAGCAAAACCTTCTAATTGCAGGCCCCATGCTCCGCCATCACGTTGGAACAGATAAGCTGCTCTTTCACTGAGCGGAATGCCGAATTGGTTGCCGAGGATTTGTAAAGCTTCGTCATCGGTGTACAGGAAGTTAAGGAGATATGCTGCAAGTTCGGGGTTGGCGGAGTTTCTGGAAATTGTGTGAACCAAGGACGGGCGTTGCATAGAATCTCTGCTTCCGCCTGCTGTTACAGCGGGAAGCAAAGCTACGCCGAGACCTTCAACTATACGTTCTGCGGGATCGTTGTCTTGGAAAGCGCCTCCTGCAAGGAAGATGTTTCCAACCCACTCAAATACGCTTCCGCCGCGACCTTCCATCCAAACGGGAGTTGTCACGTTTTCAACGCCTTCTTGTTGATCCCATGTGGGCATTGCGCCGCTTTCAATCATGCGACCGATGATGTTGAACATATACTCAACTTCATCCACTGTATGTAAGATTTGACCGTTTGCCTGTAAGTTACGACCTGTATGGTTATAGAGCATTGTGAGGAGCACAATGTCCATACTTTCCGGACCGATGGGGAAGAATGCGTAAGTGTTTTCGCCTTGGTCGAGCGTTGCGTTGTTCTCGGCAACTCTTGCACCCCATTCAATCCATTCATCAAAGGTGGCGGGGAAGCTGCTCAAACCGTATTCTTCAAGCATTTCTGTGCTGTAAATGATTACACGTCCGGTAATGCCGTGGGGGACACCGGCAAGTTGACCGTCTGCAGTTGTGGTGAAACCGCGAAGCGCAGGACTCCATTGGTTAAGGTCAATAATGTCGGCGAAGTCGTTAAGATTTGCGAAAACATTAACGCCGCCGCCAAGTGCATGTACCCATGCGTAGTTTACTTGAATAATGTCGGCTTCGACTTGAGTTGCCATTTGTACGACAAGGGCATCTAAATAGCCGCCGAATACACCGTATTCACGCTCGATTGTTATGTGAGGATAACGGGAAGTGAACACATCAAGAGCTGCATTTACAGCTTCGTGACGGGCGTCGCCGCCCCACCAGTTGATGCGGATGCTTGTAGGTCCGATTTCATTGGGTGTCCATCTCTCATCTTCCGGAGGCAGTTCGGGAACTTCCGGAGCGTCAACGTGAATTGGGGGTGCTTGCGGTTCTTCTGCCGCGGGTGGAGCCGGCGGAGGTTCGGGGGGAGAGGGTTCGGGGGCTCTTGCGCAAGCAGAAAATACAAGCAGGGTTGTTAGCAAAATGGCTGCGATTAGTAAGATTTTTTTCATTTTTGTGTACTCCTTTTTTATTGGTTGTAGGGCTTTGCTTTATATAAACATCCGAAACAAGATGTTCATAACATTTGTTTGGAGAGGTCACTCAATTTTGGCGAAGCTATAGCGTAACGCCGTCTTTGAAGATAGAAATTTCACGGTAATTATTTAGTTCATTTTTAGTTTGAATATGACCTGAGGCAACACTAAGTAAGTAATTGAAAAATTCAAGAGTTAAATCGTCAATTTTTTTGTTTTTTGAGACCAAAACTCCCGCGTCAAAATCAATCCAATGTGGTTTTAATTTTGCAAGTGCGGTATTGCTAGAGATTTTTACAGTTGGTACGGGTGCGCCGAGCGGTGTGCCCCTGCCGGTTGTAAACAGCACCATATGCGCCCCGGCCGCCATTAAATTTGTCACGGCAACAATATCATTTCCGGGACCCTGCAACAGGTTCAGGCCTTTGGTTTTAACAACTTCGCCGTAATCAAGAACATCGGTTATGTAGGAGTTACCCCCCTTTTGCGTACAGCCGAGCGACTTTTCTTCTAAAGTTGAGATGCCACCCTCTTTGTTTCCGGGTGAAGGGTTTTCATAAATCTCCTGACCGTGTTTGACGAAGTATTCTTTGAAATTATTTATTAACTCAACCGTTTTTCGGAATACAACCTTGTCCTTTGCGCGCCCCATAAGTAAAGTTTCCGCGCCGAACATTTCAGGGACTTCCGTTAATATACTTGTGCCGCCGTGGCTAATCAATTTGTCGGAAAAACAACCGACAAGCGGATTTGCCGTTATCCCAGATAATCCGTCTGAACCGCCGCATTTTAGTCCAACAATAAGCTCCGACATCGGTATTGGCTCACGCGTGTATTTCGCTGCATGTTCGACCAGTTTGTCTATAAGTTTAAGACCTTCAGCAATTTCGTCTTGTACATCTTGTGTGTTTAGAAACTTTACCCTATCCGAATCCCATTCGCCCAAAACAGTCCTAAATGAGTCTATGTGGTTGTTTTCACAACCCAAACCCAGAATCAAAACGCCTGCGGCATTTGGGTGGTTCACCATTGCTGCCAGAATTTGCTGAGTGAATCTGTGGTCTTCGCCTAATTGCGAACAACCGTAAGGGTGTACGAAAGTGTGTACATTTTCCGCGGCGGTTAACGAAACAAGTTTTTCGGCGATTTTATTTACACAGCCTACAGTATTTACAATCCAAATTTCGTTCCGTATGCCGACTTTACCGTCGGGTCTCTTGTAACCCATAAAATGGGACTTACTTGCTGTGTAGTTTGCTTGTATGGTAACAGGATTGTATGTGTATTGCTCGATGCCCATTAAGTTCGTTTTTATATTATGGGTGTGCACAAATGCTCCGGGCTCAATTTCGGCGGTTGCGCTGCCTATTGGGGATCCGTATTTTATTATTTTGTCACCTTCGGCTATCTGAGTTAACGCAATTTTATGGCCGATGGGAATGTCGTCAACAGCGATGACGTTCGGTAGAGTATCGCCTTTAATTATGCGGGAAAGTGCAACGGCGACATTATCATTTTCATCTACTTTGAGAATCATTAACGAATACTTCCTTTTAGAAATCTGCTGTAAACTAAAAATTTAAACTTGCGTCTAACCTATTACCTGCTCAGTCTCTTTATCAAAGAGATGAATTTTACTGCAATCAACAGAGAGTTTTATTGCATCGTAGGAAGAAAAACGGTTTTGCACGGCAACACGAGCGATAATACGCGAAGATTCCATTGTATTTGCGTAGACCAACAGCTCCGAACCCATCATCTCCACAATGTCTATCGTAACATCTAAAACTCCGATGTCAGAGTTGTTGAGATTCTCGTTTTCAGGATGCAAATCTTCAGGTCGGATGCCGAGCACGACCTCTTTGCCTTCGTAAGCGGCGACTTTTTCGTGGGATAGTCTGTCAGGCAAAACGGATATATGTGAATTACCTACCTCTACTGCGTAACCATTGTCTTTTTTTCTAACAGTGCCGGGAATAAAGTTCATGGGCGGGGTTCCGATAAAGCCCGCAACGAAAAGATTACGCGGATAGTTGTAGAGCTTTTCAGGGGTGTCAACCTGTTGAATGATACCTTTATGCATAACGACGATTCTGTCACCCATTGTCATTGCTTCCGCTTGGTCGTGCGTGACATATATAAATGTTGTGCGGAGTTTCTTTTGAAGTTTGATAAGCTCTGCGCGCATAGCCGAGCGTAATTTCGCATCAAGGTTGGAAAGCGGCTCATCAAGCAGAAAAACGGCAGGATTACGAACCATTGCACGCCCGAGCGCAACACGTTGGCGTTCGCCGCCGGAAAGCGCCTTAGGTTTTCTTTCCAACAGATGTCCGATATTCAAAATTTCCGCGACTTCACGTACTTGCTTATCTATTTCCGGCTTCGGAACTCTGCGCAACTTTAAAGCGAAAGCCATATTTTTGTATACGGTCATATGAGGGTATAGGGCATAATTCTGAAAAACCATCGCGATATCACGATCTTTCGGAGCGACGTCATTTACAAGTCTGTCACCGATATAAAGCTCGCCGTCGGTGATTTCCTCTAGCCCGGCTATCATGCGCAAAGTGGTAGATTTGCCGCAACCGGAGGGGCCGACCAGGATAATAAATTCCTTGTCTTCAATTTCCAAGTTAAAGTCATCAACTGCTTTAACATCGCCGGGATAGATTTTGTAGATGTTTTTTAGTGATATTCCTGCCATAACTCAATTCCTCCAAAATTACGGTTATGAGGCTGCAAGCAGCCGGTTACACAAACTGTTTATCTACCTTAAATCTGGGATTGGAATTACATCCATATCTGCAAATTCTTGATTTTCACCGCCCATCGCCCAGATAAATGTATAATTGGATGTTCCGCAGCCGGAATGAATGCTCCAACTGGGAGAAATTATCGCATCAAAGTTCTTGACTGTTATATGTCTTGTTTCTTGCGGTGTACCCATGAAGTGAAATACCGCCTGATCCTTCGGAATGTCGAAATAAGTGTAGACTTCCATTCTTCGCTCATGGGTATGGGCGGGCATGGTGTTCCACACGTTGCCGGAATCTAATTTAGTAAGACCCATCAAAAGTTGGCAAGTTTCTAAAACATCCGGGTGAATGAATTGGTTAATAACACGCTTATTACTCGTTTCGGCGGTACCTACAGACACCTTCGCGGCCTCCGTGATTGTTAAAAGTTTTGTTTCACAGACTTTATGGGCGGGTGCCGAAACACCGTAAAAACGAGCCGGATTATTGGGGTTGTTACTTCTGAACGAAACTTCTTTCGTGCCTTTGGTGATATATATGCAGTCATATGAGCCGAGTGTGTATTCCTTGCCGTCAACTGTGCAGAAACCCAGATCACCGAGGTTGAAAAAACCTACCTCGCGTCGCTCCAAAAAATATGCTGTGCCAAAATTTTTCTTAATATCCAAGCCTTTGTCAATCGACAGGGTTTCTTTTATAGGCATAATGCCAATGACAACCATGCGGTCGGCATGTGAATATACCGCGCGCACCTCATCGTCGGCATACAAATCTGTAATAAGGAACTCATCTCTCAATTCTTGGGTTGTATACATTCGTGCGTCAGACGGATTTGCGGAATAGCGAATGTCCATAATTAAAATTTCTCCAATCAAATTGTTGTATATTTATAATTTATCTAATTATCTAAGAACACGTCCACTGCCGTCGCCATCCATGAGCTTTTTTACATCGGATACATCTACCCGGTTGAAGTCGCCGCTGATTGAATGCTTTAGGCAGCTTGCCGCAACGGCGAATTCTAATGCTTCATGATGTGAATTATAATGAGTTAACCCATAAATAAGCCCCGCCGAAAAAGAATCTCCGCCTCCGACACGGTCAATGATGTCGTCAATTGTGTAAAACTTGCTCTCAATAAAATTGATCCGATCATTAAGGCATGCAGCCCAACCGTTGGAATCTGCACTTTTGCTTTCGCGCAAAGTGATTGCAATAAGTTTCATATCGGGATATTGCGCTAACACTTCGTCAGAAAGTGCTTTGTACTTTTCGAGATCAAGTTCACCGTGTTCTACTACTATATCTGCTGTAATTCCCAAAGATTTTTGTACATCTTCTTCGTTAGCAATGGCAACGTCAACATATTTTGTAAGTTCTCGCATAACCTCAGGCGCGCTTTTGCCGTATTTCCAGAGATTTTGGCGAAAATTCAAATCACAGGATACTGTAATTCCACGTTTTTTTGCCTCATGGACACTTTCCATAGAAAGCATCATAGCCGACTCGCTGATTGCGGGGGTGATACCGGTGATGTGAAACCAATTAATGTTATAAAAAGCTTTGTTCCAGTCTATGTCTCCCGGTTTGGCATTTGAAATAGCGGAATCCGCGCGGTCATAAATTACTTTGCTCGGAAGTTGGTTTGCGCCACCCTCCAAGAAGTATATGCCCAAACGACCCGTACCGCGAAGAATACGGTTTGTGTCTACACCAAAGCGCCTTAGTTCGCCAATACAATGATCGGCAATCGCATTCTTTGGGAGTATTGATAAAAATGCCGCGTCACACCCGTAATTTGCAAGAGAAACCGCTACGTTTGCCTCACCGCCTCCGAATGTAGCTTCTAAAAGAGGGGTTTGAAAAAAGCGCTCCACTCCGGGTGGTTTAAGCCTAAGCATTATTTCTCCGAACGATAAATACTTCATAATATTTTACCTCGATGCTTGTAATTTGAATTTATATATCGGTGCATTGCAGTTGGAATAATCGGACTAAATCAAAACTTCATAACCGAAATAGTTGGCGGCATTGCGGTATGAAATGTCCTCAACTAACTTCGCCAAAGTGCTCATGTCGTTTGGATATTCGCCGTTTTCAACCAAAATGCCGATTTGATTGCATAGAATTCTACGGAAATATTCGTGACGGGTGTATGACAAGAAAGAGCGTGAATCCGTAAGCATTCCAATAAACGTACCCAGCACACCAACACTTGCCAATGTAGTGAGATGATTCTCCATTTCGTACTTTGAATCGTTAAACCACCAAGGCACACCGTGTTGGATTTTACCTTCAATTTCGCTGCCTTGGAAGCAACCGATAACTGTCCCCAACATTGCGTTATCATGTGGGTTGATAGAGAACAAGACTGTTTTAGGAAGAAGTCCGTCTTTTTCCAGTGTGTTAAGAAATCTTACAATTTCAGTGCCACAGTAGCGCATACCCACAGCGTCATATCCGGTGTCCGGACCTAAGGCGGCAAATTTTGCTTCGTTGCAATTGCGGTGCACGCCGTAGTGTAATTGCATAACAAGACCACGTCGAGCGAGTTCGCGCCCAAAAAACAGCATTAAATCTGTTTTATATGCTTCGGTCTCATCGATAGTGACGATTTCACCCTGAACCCCTTTTTGGAATATATTTTTTAGCTCTTTCTCGTCCGCTAAACGGTATGGCACATAGTCAAGACCATGGTCTGACGCCTTACAGCCCATTTTATGGAAATAGTCAATGCGTTTTAGTAATGCGGCTTTTAAATCATCCAAAGTTTTGATGTTCATTTCCGCAGCATCCGCTAATCTTTTGATGTATTCGGCAAATCCGATTTTGTCGATATTTATTGCTTTGTCGGGGCGTATCGTGGGCGAAACTACTATTGTATGAGCCTTATCCTCTCTAAGTTGTTTATGCCAATCAAGATTGTCTGCGGGGTCATCTGTGGTGCCGATTGCTTGCACCCCGGATTTTTTGATAATTCCGCGTACACGCATATCATCATTTTTTAATTTATGTTCGGTGAGTTCCCAAATTTCTTGCGCGGTATCTCCGCTTATGACAAGGTTACAGTCAAAATAACGCTTAAGTTCCAAATGGGCCCAATGATAGACAGGGTTTCCGATACATTTTGGTAGAACTTCGGCAAATTTTTGGAACTTTTCACGATCGGAAGCATTTCCGGTGATAAAGTGTTCGTGAGTGCCTGTCGTGCGGATGAGTCTCCATTTGTAGTGATCGCCCTCAAGCCAAGCGCGGGTGATGTTCTCAAATTTCCGATTTTCCATAATTTCCGCAGGGTTTATGTGGCAATGAAAGTCAATTATAGGCATTTTGGCCGCATAATCATGATATAATTTTCTTGCTGTATCTGAGAGCAGCAAAAAATCATTATTCATAAAAGAACGCATAATAACCTCCACTAAGCAGTTGACATTGCCAAACAGCATGTATATTATATCAAAGCAAGAATAGTTAAATTCTGAAATTACAAAGGAGACGGACTATGAGACAACTCGACTTGCAGGACAAATCTACACCCAATAAAACAAAGATAGCGCAATTCGGCGAAGGGAACTTTTTGCGGGCGTTCACAGTTCAAATGGTTGATATTGCAAATGAACAGGGCATATTTGACGGTGGAGTCGCTATAATTAAGCCAATTCAGTTTGGTTCCTTTGAGTTGTTTGAAAAACAAAAATCAGCTTATACAGTTATTTTGCGAGGATTGGTTGGCGGAGAAAAAGTGATTGAATCTCGAATAGTCAGCGCAATTACTCAAACTATAGACCCATATAAAGATTACGAAAGTTATTTGAAGCTTGCAAAAAATGCTGATTTGCGAATCGTTGTATCAAACACAACTGAGGCAGGCATTATATTCGATGAATCTGATAAATTTGACCAAACCCCCGCAAACTCTTTTCCCGGAAAACTGACACAATTCCTGTATGCCCGATATATTCATTTTGGCGGCACCGCAGACTGCGGGCTTATTATTCTCCCTGTGGAACTCATTGAGAGCAACGGCACAAAGCTTCATGATTGTGTGAAAAAATTTATGTCGCTGTGGAAACTGCCTAAATCATTTGCCGCATGGGTTGAAGAAAACTGCATTTTCTGCAATACATTGGTGGATCGGATTGTTTCAGGTTATCCCACAGACGAGGCGGAGGCATTAGAGCGAGACTTGTTGGGATATCGTGATGAACTTATGGTTGTCGGCGAGCCATTTGGTCTTTGGGTTATTGAGAGCCCGCGCAGGGAGGAAGTACAGAAAGCTTTTCCGCTTGATTTGGCAAAAATGCCTGTCGTGTTTACGGACAATTTGCGCCCATACAGGGAGAGGAAAGTACGCATCTTAAACGGAGCGCACACAGCTTCTGTGTTGGCCGCTTACCATGTCGGAGTTGATATTGTTTCCGAGGCTATGGCAGACAAAACTATTCGAGCATTTATGAAAAAAGCTGTTTACGAGGAAATTTGCCCGACTGTTTTGCTGCCTGCCGAGGAGGTGCGTGCTTTTTCAGATTCTGTTATGGAACGGTTTGAGAACCCTTTCATTCGCCATCCTTTGCTCAGCATCGCCCTTAACTCTGTTTCAAAATGGAAAACGAGAGTTTTACCTTCACTGAAAGACCGGTTCACTGCAACCGATGCTTTGCCGCCCTGTCTGACATTTAGCATGTCGGCTCTTGCTATGTTTTATCGCAGCGACAAACGCGGAGACGGCTGCCTTATCGGCAAGCGCAAGGAGCAAAGTTACGAAATCCGAGACGATGCGCTTATCTTGGACTTCTTTGAAGAACACTCCGCGAAACCTACGGAAGATTATATACAAGCATTGCTGCAAAATACCGCCTTTTGGGGTGAAGATTTGAGTAAACTGGGAGAGATGACCGCAATTGTGACCAAACATTGCAAAGATATTGAACAAATTGGAATGCGTCGTGCAATCGAAACATTGCTGTAGTTAGGGTTGTTTGCCGATATATGCCAAAATGCCGCCGTCTACATACAGTACATGCCCATTGACGAAGTCGGAAGCCTCTGACGCTAAAAACACTGCGGGACCCGTGAGGTCTTCGGGAGTACCCCAACGGCTTGCAGGCGTTTTTGCGACAATAAATGAATCAAACGGATGTGGGCTTCCGTCGGACTGTTTTTCACGTAACGGAGCAGTTTGGGGTGTGGCAATGTATCCCGGACCTATGCCGTTACATTGAATATTGTATTGACCGTACTCCGACGCAATGTTTTTTGTGAGCATTTTCAGCCCGCCTTTTGCAGCGGCATAGGCGGATACAGTTTCGCGTCCGAGTTCACTCATTAGAGAACAAACATTGATTATTTTTCCTTTTTTTCTGGACATCATCCCCGGCAAAACTGCTTTAGCCATGATAAACGGCGCAATTAAATCTATGTCTATAACGAGACGAAAATCCTGTTCCGCCATTTCGTGCATCGGTGTGCGGCGGATAATGCCCGCATTGTTGACCAAAATTTCTATAGGGGAGATGTCTGACTCAATGGCAGAGATTAATTTTTGCACTTCCGATTCGTTCGTAACATCACAGACGTAACCCTTTACGTCTATCCCCGCCGACTCATATGCTGCGAGCCCTTTATTTACCAAATCTTGGTTTATGTCGTTAAAAGCTATTCGCGCACCTGCCTTAGCAAGCCCGGAAGCAATTGAGAAACCTATACCATAAGAACCTCCCGTTACTAATGCGGTCTTACCTTCGAGAGAAAATTGTTGCACCATAAAGCCTAAAGTCCTTTCTGCAAGAATAATTCGATTTTGGAACTTTCCATAATGATAACAAATACATTTTGCATATTCTTTGCAGAAATTGACCAAATATATTGCACATATTAACCTGATATGCTATAATGTGATCGGATTGTGCAACTTAATCGTATATTAAAAAACGAATGGAGTTGGCGACGGTGCAATTGCAATATAGCTGCCTTTCAGCCGAGTTTTTATGTGCAGACAGCAAGAGATTCTCGGTTGCATATTTAGACCGCAGTATAAAACCGCAACCTATGCATACGCAAAATAATCTAGAAATATACTACAGCATATCACCCGGGAAGAACTTCATAATCGACGAGGTTGTTTACCCGGTGCATGAGCGTGATGTGTTTGTTATCAATCAATTCCAGGTGCATCGTGTAGAAGCGTTAGAGGGGAAAGCTCATAATCGCTACATTCTACCAATAATGCCTGAATTTTTAAAGCAAATTTCTTCTGTGGAAACAAATCTGGCAGAATGCTTCTATAACAAAGAAAAATATGCAACGCGCATTTCTCTATCAAAAAATCAACATAACAAAATGCTGCAACTCATCAACAAACTGTCTGATACACGAGGCTTCGGCTCTGACCTTATCGAAAACGCAACTCTCACGGAAATCATTTTACTTATTATGAACACTTCAAAATCCGATGTGCCGAATGTATCTAATTCAAACAACATATATCTTGTGGATATTTTGAATTTTATAGATGAGTTCATTGATGAGGACTTAAGCTTGAAAAGAATTGCTGATAAATTCCATTTGAGCAAGGGGTATTTATGCCGACTTTTCAAGGAACACACAGGGACGACAGTTCATGAGTATATTTGTACAAAGCGTATATCAAGAGCGAAGCAGCTTTTGGCTATGGGGCATACAGTTCAGGAAACCAGTACAATGACAGGGTTTAACGATTACGCAAACTTTATCAGAAGGTTTAAAGAAAAAGTAGGGTCATCTCCCAAAAAATACGCCAAGCAATACACTGTATCATCATCGGAAGAAAAGCAGCTTAGAGAAACTGAGCTATGAATAATCACAGCGACAAAAAAGGGCGGTTGAGTTTAATGGCTTAGACTCCGGCACATAGAGTTTGTATTTTATGTGATTGATTGCCTACGTTTATACCGGAAGATTTGGCGCTTACGTACATCAAGTACGAAGCGGTCTGTGAAAACAAACAAAAACAGTCAGCCGTATGGACAAAAATCGGCTGACTGTTTCTTATGAACTCTTTCGCCTTCACAGCACCACTGTTTCAAATCCGAAAACTTCCGACATTTGAATAAGCTCATGGGTGCAATCGCCTTGAATAATCAGTGCGTGGTGCGAGCTGAAAGTCTGCATAATTTCGTGACCTTTGTTGTTCTTGA
>JGI20163J15578_10000142_pt1 | contig 28774 bp, 21 predicted proteins | sample TergutCu122P1_FD_15578 | JGI IMG/M metagenome (IMG submission 15578)
AATCTGTCCGGATAGATTCGATAAAGGAAATCATCATAGTCAGTCCAGTTTGAGAATGTAATCTTTGGTAGCACTTCTCCTCTTTCAAGAGCTTTGATGGCTTCAACAAATTGTGGTCCAAGCAGTGGTGAGCACTCGATCGTGGCGTTCATGTCGCCTGCAATGATTGCTTCAAATGCAAGTTTTACTGCGTCAATGCCGATGATAATGATGTCTTCNCCCGGATTAAGTCCGAATTCTCTAATCGCTTGAATTGCGCCAATCGCCATACCGTCATTATGTGCAAACACTACGTCAATGTCAGCGCCTTGCTGCGCAAGGAAAGATTCCATAACAGTTTTGCCCATTTCGGTTTCAAAGTTTCCTGTTTGGGACAATGAGATGTTCAAATTCGGGTGGCCTGCAATAACTTCTGCAAAACCGGCTTGACGTTGAAGCATTGGAGAAGATCCAACTGTTCCTTGTAGTTCTACGATATTGATTTCTTCACCTGCGCGACCTGTGTGCTCAAGATAGCTCACAAGCCAATTAGCCGCTCTTTCACCTTCATTAAAGAAGTTAGCGCCAATCCATGTTGCATAGTAATCATCCCTATTGTCCATTTCGATGTTTCTGTCGAGCATGATTACCGGAATTCCGGCTTCTTTGATTTCCTGCATTACTTGATCCCATCCGGTTTCAACTACAGGTGCAAATCCGATATAGTCAACACCTTGTGTGATGAAGTCACGCAGAGCTGCGATTTGAGCTGCTTGTTGTTGGTTAGCATCAACGAAAAGCAGTTCCCAACCTTCGGCTGCTACAGCTTCTTGAATAGAAACTGTGTTACCTACACGCCAGTCAGATTCTGAACCAATTTGCGCAAAGCCGATTCTTAGCGGTCTGCCCGGGTCGGCTGCCGGAGCTTCTGATGCGGGTGCTTCTGCTGCGGGCGCTTCCGCCGCAGGTGTTTCTGTTGCAGGCGTCGGTGCGTCAGCACCGTCACAAGCTGTTAGTGTAAATACCGAAAATATCATTGTCAGTGCCAGAAGTATTAAACCTAGTCTTTTCATTTTTTCCCTCCATAAAAATTTATTATAATGTCGTAGCGAACATTTTGCTATTCGCATTGACATTATAATAAAGACTTTAGAGGAAAAACAGAGACTTTCTTTTTCATTATGTTGGAAATTTTATGGGATTATTTTTTATATAACGATTTTGCATAATTTGCGTAATGCTTTATCCGCTCATTAAGTTTAGGCATTCTTGCGATAGTTTTCGGTGAAAACATTCCATGCGAAATGCCGTCTTTTGACGCCTGTTCATGACCTATAAGCGCCCATGCCGAATCTATAAGATGCCTGCACTCAGGCGTTTCAATTTTTTCACAAATAAACTTCTGCAAAGGCGAATTTATATCTTCACCGCAAATTTGAAATAAATCGTTCTCTTTGCAAAGTTCCATAATCCGAGCTAATTGCGCATCACTGTTGCGCGCCGGCATATATGCAACCGCTTTAATGCCGATGTTTTTCATATACTCCAACAGTTCATCAATGAAAGAATCTTCAAAAACTTGCGGTTTCTTATCTCCTGTAACGGACACACCAACATCACCAAGATACGGGTATGTTGGAATAGCGCCGATTTTTTCACAGAACGCTGCAAATTCCGATAGCGAGAGCAATTCTTCATCCGCATCAACATAAACACTTTCAATAAGATAGCTTTTGAACATCCCAAGCAAGAATTCTCGTTGCATATCCCCATCTGATAACATTGCACTTAGAGCATACATCAAGTGCCTTTCGGTAACGCTGCCTCCGTCATTATATTGTGATAAAGGCAATACATCTCGGTCGAAATCTAACGACAGTCCGTATGGCTCAAGTCTTTTATTGAGCTTGTCAATCATTTTCCGATTGCGAAGGTTGCGTTTTTCACGATAGGGAGTAAAAAAACGTTCAACTTCATCTATTTTATTATGAGGTATTCCATGAATTGCCATATAGGCTACAGATACTTGATCAGGGTTATTCACACGCTTCCCTTCATATGGAGTGCCCGTGAAAGAGCAGCGACATTCCAGTCCTACAGTAATGGGAAAATTGATGATTTTCGCAGCTTCGATGAATTCTTTCGCACCGCCAATACTATCATGGTCCATTATCCCCGCAGTTGCAAGTCCACTGAGCCATGCTAAATAAACTGCTTTTGTTGGCGAATATGGCGAAAATGAATATGTTGTGTGAATATGATTATTTACATTAATGCCCGTCGTCGGCATCGGGATTTCGCCGATTTTATGCATATCATAAAGCTTAATAAGCGCAGCTAAACGTTCATTTTTTGTTTCGGCGTTTAATTGTTTTATCAGTTCATCTCTAGTCATTATAATTCTCAATTCTTGATTTAATTATTTTCAATTAATTATTTAAGCAAAAGCCGGTCACTAAACAGCGACCGGCTTTTGTAAATATGGCTCTAAATCTAAATTAGAATGCCAAGTGTGCCCATTCTTCCATGTTATGTGGTCCGAGAACCATTGGTGGATCGATAACATATCTTGGTACATCTTCACCATTAAGAATGTCCCACATTGCATGAACTGCTGTTGCGCCCATTACAGGAAGGTAAGCAGCAACGCGCAATTTCCAATCAGGATTTTCTTCGAATTCTGAAAGGAGCAGTTGTGTTCCACTAAAGCCTGTTGCAAGTATGAGTTCGTCATATCTGCCGGCATCTTTGAAAGCTTGGATAGCACCGCGTGCTGCAAACTCGTCATGACCATAAATTACGTCGATACGATCATGTGCTGCCATTGCGTTCATAGCAGACTCATATCCGGTTTCAGCATTGTTACTACCTTCAGCTTCGCCGATGATTCTGATGTTCGGGAAAGACTCAAGAACAGGGATAGCTTGTTGACGATCATAATCGATTGGTGTTCCTGCTACCATGCGGAAGACAAATACATTTGCTTCTTCAAGATGTGCAACAGCTTCACCGATGTAATAACCCATCAGACGCGCTCCGCCCGGATTGTCACCTGCTACGAAAGTTGTGAATACTTCAGGATCGATCATGCGGTTTACAACAACTACAGGAATACCTGAGTTGTAGAGTTCCTCAGCAATCGGACCGACCATGTTGCCGTCCCAAGCTGAAATGATGACACCGTCATAGTTACCCAATACGATTTGCTCAAGTGCATTTACTTGTGCTGCGCCATCAGGTGTGTCGCCACCGGGATAGATTGTGATATCCATGCGTCCTGCATAATACTCAATTGCGCCTTCGAATTCTCTAACCATTGTTGCGTGGAAGTCGTTGAGGATTGGTGGAAGCGAGAGAGCTACTCTGAAAGGTACAGCATCTGCTACATCTTCTACTTCTTCAACTTCCGGTTCCGGGGTTGGTTCCGGCGCAGGGGCTTCATCTACCGTTACAGGTTCGGCAGCCGGTGTAGGTGGTGCATCAGGAGTACACGCTGCAAGCGCGCCTAATGCAAGAACTGCTACTAGTAAAATTGCTAATAATTTTTTCATTTTTTTCCTCCTAAATTTTTGTGTTTGTTTTTTTATTCATACCACTATCTTATTACAGACAATGGGTAGAACCATATAATATTAGACATTTGCTTTTTCGCGTCTTTGAAGCAATACGGCGGTGAGTATGAGTGCGCCTTTGATAAAGCCTGACAAGAACACGGATATACCCAACATAACCATCAGGTTTGGAACAGCAACAATAATGACAACACCAAAGAACGTATTTAATATCTTACCACGTCCTCCGCTAAGAAGCGTACCACCGATTACGACAGCAGTAATAGCTTCAAACTCATACATTTGACCCGCATTCGGCACAGCAATTGTAACCGTACGAGAAAGATCAAGTATCGCTGACAAACCTGCGCAAAGTCCGGTCAATCCATATGCAATAATCTTAGTTCTGTTTACATTTATACCGGAATACTTTGAAGCAATCTCGTTGCCGCCCACAGCGAAAACATTGGTTCCATACTTAGTATACTTCAAAATAGCGCCTAATATTAATGCTAAGAATAACCAAATAAGCAAGGGAATCGGAATAAGCGTTAAAACAGTTTCAACAGCGGGAATCCGAATCGGAATAATATCAAACAAAGTGCCGGTGCCGATGCCGCGGAAAATTGTGTCTCCGCGATCACCTGTAATGGATGTACCTCCTGTGAGATACAAGGCAGCCGATCTTGCCATTATGCCGATTGCCAAGGTAACAATGAACGGTGGAACTCTGAATTGTGTGATGACAACACCATTTAGCAAGCCGATTGCCGTCGCAACTGCGAAACATGCTAAAATAGCGACACCTAACGGCACATTGGGGTTACTTTGCAGCAACATAAGTACTGCTCCGGAAGATGCTACCACATGACCGGCTGAAAGATCTATGCCGCCGGTTATTATTACGTATGTCATGCCCATGGCAATTACACCGATAATAGCAGATTGTCGCAGAATCAGAAGAAGGTTCGCCGGTTGAATGAATCGTGGTGCTATAATGCCTGCTACAGCAAATATAAATATTGTTACTATGATAATACTATATTCCTGCCAGACAATTTTTGGAATGCTTCGAATTGTAGAGTTTGATGACATTTTTTGTTATGCCCCCTTTTTCATTACGTTTGCAGCATGTTGCATGATATTATCCTCAGTCCGATCTCTACCGGAAAGAACTCCTGTTATTTTACCTTCATGTAAGACCACTATTCTCTGACATAACGCGAGTACCTCGGTCATATCCGATGATACTACGATTATTGTTTTTCCTTCTTTTGCCAATTCTCTGATTATATTATATATCTCAGCTCTCGCACCAACATCAATACCGCGGGTTGGCTCGTCTACAATTAGAATGTCCGGTTTTGATGAAAGCCATTTCGCAAGTACTACTTTTTGTTGGTTGCCACCGGATAAATGCTTAACAAGATGATTCGGTCCTCTGCAGACGATTCGCAGTTCCTTTATCTTTTCTTCAGCTCTTTTGCGTACTTTTTTAGGTAATAGTATAAAGTTACCCTTAAACTTAACACGATATGCAAAGTCAGCATTTTCACAAATAGCTCTATCTTGAACAAGACCTGTTTTCTTGCGATCTTCCGTTGCAAACGCAAGTCCCACATTAATAGCTTTTCTTGCAGCTCTTATAGTGACCGGCTTGCCATACAAAAGCACTTCACCTTTTCTGAATCTTCTTAGTCCGAATATCATCTCCATGAGTTCCGATCTTCCTGCGCCCACAAGACCGCTAAAGCCCAGTATCTCACCCTTGGCAACAGAAAAACTGACGTCTTCAAGAATGTCGCCCGTNATCTCCTTTGCCTCAAGCACAACGTCGTTCGGGTCTCCATCAAAATCGTCACTTACGGTATCATCAACATCTCGTCCAACCATCAGGCTTGCAATTTGTTTTTCGGTTACATCAGCAATATCTTTGGTCGCAACCAACAGCCCGTCTCTGAGTATGGTAACACGATCGGCTATTTGTTTTACTTCACCAAGTCTATGCGACACATAGACTATACCTATGCCTCGCGCAGTAAGGTTCTTAATAAGATTAAACAATATTTCTGCTTCAACAAGTGTTAACACAGCAGTAGGCTCGTCCATGATGATAACTTTTACATCAAAATAGATTGCTTTTGCAATTTCTACCATCTGCTTTTGAGCAATTTTGAGACTATTGACTTTTGCAGTTGGTTCAATATTTTGACCCAACTGCGCAAGAATATCTTTTGCTTCTTTGTTCATTCGCGGATAATCTATGATTCCGCGTTTTTTTGGCTCACGTGCCAAAAATATGTTTTGTGCTACGGTCAAATCTTCAACCAATTGCAGTTCCTGGTGAATCATAGATACACCCTCATGCTGCATTTGAAGCGGTGTCATGCGGCGACGAGATAACTCTTTACCTTGAATTGATATTGTGCCTTCTTCGAGTGTGTAAACAGCAGCCAGAATCTTCATAAGCGTTGATTTACCTGCTCCGTTTTCTCCGCAAAGCGCAACTACCTCTCCTGCATTGACGTCAAAGTCAACTTCGTGAAGAACTTTTACACCAAAAAAGCTTTTGCCCATGCCCTTCATGTCTACTAATTTTTCCATCATGCACTCCGTTTTCACTTAAATTGGGAATTTTCGGGAAATACAACCAAAATTTATAAATTGTAAATATTAAGTAAATGTTAATAATCGTTAATATAGCATAACATTAACTGCTAGTCAACAACTATTTGTTTGATAAAACAAAAATAATTTANTCATTAGNACATTCGCACAACTCATTCACATAATATTTATTTCATTATTGACATTGTATATATCTGGCTATATAATTCTGTGTACGAATGTTACAATTAAATAATGCGGAGGTAGCTTAAAGAATTATGTCAAGATTCAAATTTTCGGTCGGTCCTTGGAATGTGCATACCGGTGCCGATACATACGGCCCACCTACCAGAGATGACATTGCATTTGAAGAAAAGGTGAAAAAGTTCGCTGAATTAGGTTTTTCCGCTGTACAATTTCATGATGATGACGCTGTGCCCAATATGAATGACCTCAGTGAAGGTGACATCAAGCAAGAAGCGCGAAAAGTAAAGGCAATTCTGGACAAATACGGCATGGCTGCGGAATTTGTCGCACCCCGTCTATGGATGGATCCGAGAACTGTTGACGGCGGTTATATGTCGACGAATCAACAAGACCGGGAATACGCCATGTGGCGCTCCTATCGCTCAATCGACATTGCTCGTGAGCTGGGTTGTGATATGCTTGTGCTCTGGCTCGCGCGCGAAGGCACACTTTGTGCTGAAAGCAAAAGTCCTGTTTGGGCGACCAAACGCCTCATTGAATCAATAAACCTAATGCTCGAATATGATAAGGGTATTCGTGTGGTTATCGAACCAAAGCCAAATGAGCCAATTGACCGCAGCATTTGCGGAACATTGGGACATGTAATGGGTGTTTCTGCAGCAACTATCGATCCTTCCCGCGTGGGTGGTCTTGTCGAAAGTGCCCATGCTGTACTTGCGGGGCTTGACCCTGCTAATGAGATGGGCTTTTCTCTTGCTATGGGCAAATTGTGGTCGGTTCATCTTAATGATCAAAACGGCATAAAATTTGATCAAGACAAAACTTTTGGCGCGGAAAATCTGCGTAGCGCATTTAATCAGATTAAGCTATTGTGCGAAAATGATTATGGTAAAAATGGCGAATATATCGGTCTTGACGTAAAAGCCATGCGCACAACTCGTGATGCCGACAGCTATAAGCATCTTGAAAACAGCTTGAATATTGTAAAAGCGCTTGAAGAAAAAGTAAATCGCTTTGACTATGATTTCCAGAAAAAATGCGTTGAAAATCGTGATTTTGAAGCGCTTGAAATGTATGTTCTCAACTTGCTGATGGGTATAGCCTGAGTATTTTAGAGCCTGTTTTTTAGCAGGCTCTATTGATACATAAAATTACATGATTAACTATTTAATATGAAAAGGAGTGGTATGGTGAAAATTTTGAACTATGGTATGGTTGGCGGTGGCGAGGGAGCCTTTATTGGTGATGCTCATCGCAAATCAATTAACCTCGATGGAAGAGCTAAGTTAGTTTCGGGATGTTTTTCCCGAGACTTAGACAACACGCTCGCAACAGGCAAAAAACTCGGAATTGAAAAATCGCGCTTGTACAAAAGTTATACCGAAATGGCTCAGGCTGAAGCCGGAAAAATCGATTTTGTTGTGGTAGTCACACCAAATTCCACGCACTTCGCCGTGTGCAAAGCCTTTCTTGAAGCGGGCATAAATGTTGCTTGCGACAAGCCCTTGGTCTTCGAGATTGAGGAAGCGGAGGAGCTTATTCGTCTTGCAAAAGAAAAAGATTTGCTCTTTGCTGTCACCTACACATACAGCGGACATGTCACATTCAAGCATGCTCGTGAATTAATTGCTGCCGGTGAAATCGGCGATATTCGCATGGTAATGGGTGAATATCCACAGGGTTGGCTCTATGCCGGCTGTGGTGGTAAGCAGGGCGCTTGGCGTACCGACCCATCGCTTTCCGGCATTAGCAATGCACTTGGCGACATTGGCACGCATGTAGAAAATACTGTTTCAATGATGACAGGACTCAAAATCAAACGCGTCCTTGCAAAGATGGATAAAATAGTTCCCGGACGTATTCTGGATGATAATAGTGTTGTTCTTGTAGAGTATGAGAATGGCGCGTCAGGTACCTATTGGGTGAGTCAGATAGCCCTTGGCTGTGATAATGATCTCAAGGTGCGTATATTTGGTTCCAAAGGCACCATCGAATGGAGTAATTTTAACTCAGAAGATATATATGTTACCGGAGAAGACGGAATCCGTAGACTTTATCGTCGCGGATATGGGGCAATTGCACCTGCCGCCGCTAAGTACGGAAGACTTCCATCAGCACATAATGAAGGTTATTTTGAAGCGATGGCAAACATCTATGTTAACTTCTTTGATTGCATAATCAAACATTATGAAGGCACTTTGAAACCGGAAGATATTGATTATCCCGGTCTTGAAGAAGGCTTAGAGGGAGTCAAATTCGTTCATAGATGCGTTGAAAGCTCCGAAAAAGGTAATGTTTGGGTTGACTTTAACTAGAATACTTATAAATTGAAAGGATGGAATTATAATTATGGCAAGACCAATCACTTTGTTCACCGGTCAATGGGCTGACCTTCCGTTTGAAGATGCATGTAAGCTGGTTGCTTCTATGGGATATGACGGCGTAGAACTCGCTACATGGGGAGACCATCTTGATGTACATAAAGCAGCATCAGACCCCGCTTATGTAGCAGAGCGCAAAGCCATTTTAGAAAAGCATGGTTTGAAATGCTGGGCTATCAGTGCTCATCTCTCGGGCCAATGTGTCGGAGACTTATGGGATCCGCGCCTTGATGGATTTGCACCTGCGGAACTTGCAGGTAAACCTGAAGAAATTCGCAAATGGGCGATTGAGGAAGTGAAAGCAACCGCCCGAGCTGCAGCAGCAATGGGCTGCTATGTAGTCACCGGCTTCATGGGTAGTCCAATATGGAAATATTGGTACTCTTTCCCGCAAACATCAGATGAAATGGTAGAGGAAGGCTTTGATGAAATCGTTGCTAACTGGTCTCCGATTTTTGATGTGTTTGATGAAGTTGGTGTAAAATTCGCTCTTGAAGTACATCCCACCGAGATTGCTTTTGATTATTGGACTACTAAAAAGCTATTTGAAAAATTCAACGATCGTCCCACACTTGGCCTCAACTACGACCCCAGCCATCTTGTATGGAATATGCTTGATCCACTTGTTTTCGCCAGAGATTTTGCTGATAAGATTTACCATGTGCATATCAAAGACGTAAAACTCAACCTTGACGGACGCAATGGTATCTTAGGTTCGCATATCACTTTCGGTAATACTCGTCGTGGTTGGAACTTTGTATCTCCCGGACATGGTGATGTCGATTTTGACGGTGTAATTCGTGAGCTCAATCAAGCCGGCTACACAGGTCCGCTCTCAGTTGAGTGGGAAGATTCCGGAATGGATCGCGTATTCGGAGCTTCTGAGGCATATGAGTTAGTAAAGTCTCTCAATTTCTCAGCTTCAAATGTCGCTTTTGACGCAGCACTCGCAACCGATTAATAAAATAATAAAGGAGCGAATGATTCATAACATGTGAAACTTTCGCTCCTTTATCCAAAATACGAGAGGAGAAAAACTTAATGCTGAAAAACAAAATAGCAATAATTGGTGCAGGTAGTATCGTTTTTTGCAGTACGATACTTAACGACATTTTTAATGTAAAAGAGTTAGATGGTTTTGAAATCGCACTGATGTCACCTACGAAATCGAAAATCGAGCGAATGAAAAACTACGCTGACAAAATCATATCTCAAAGTGGGCTAAAAACAAAGATTTACACCACAACAGATCGTCGTGATGCACTGAAAGGCGCGAAATATGTCATACTGCTCTTTCAAATCGGTGGCATGGAGGCATTCCGATGCGACTACGAAATTCCACTTAAATACGGTGTCGACCAATGTATAGCCGATTCGCTCGGTCCGGGTGGAGTATTCCGCCTACTTCGCAGTGCCTCTGTCATGAGAGATATTGATAACGATATTCAAGAACTTTGTCCGGGCGCATATGTTCTCAACTATGTCAACCCAATGGGTGCAGTGTGTACCTATCTTGGACGCTATACACAAATGAACTTTGTCGGATTATGTCACGGCGTTCAAACAACAATGGACCTTATCGAAGGTTATACAGATTCACCAAAAGATGAAATCGACTTTGTTGCCGCCGGCATAAACCATATGGCTTGGTTCTTAAAGCTTGAGCATAAGGGTCGTGATCTTTATCCATTGTTGCGCGAGCGTATGGAATTGCCGCAATACTATATGAATGAAAAAGTTCGTGGTGAAGTAATGCGTCATTGCGGATATTTCATGACCGAGTCAACAGGACATCTTTCTGAATATCTTCCGTGGTTCCGCAAAAACCAACTTGCGCTTGATGCGTATTGTGACATGCCTGATTTTGGCGGTGAAACCGGAGCTTACTACAAGTTTTCAAAAGCTATTCAAGAAAAGTACGAAACCACCGATATCTTTGCTTTGGAAACCGGCAAACTGGAAGCACGCAGCATAGAGTACTGTTCTTATTTAATTGAAGCTCTTGAAACAGGCAGACCTTTCAAGTTCAACGGAAACGTTCTCAACAAGGGATATATCACAAATCTTCCGGAAAATGCTTGTGTAGAAATCCCGATTTTTGCAGATAGACTTGGCTTGCATCCCACAGTTATCGGCGATCTTCCAACGCCTTTGGCAGCGATGAATCAGTCAAATATCTCAGTCCAATCGCTGGCAGCTGAGGCAGCATTTGCTGCCGATCCGGAATTGGCATTTTGGGCCATTGCGATGGATCCGCTGACTTCCGCTGTGCTGACTCTGAAAGAAATAAGGGATATGACCGCTGAAATGTTTGAAGCAGAGGCGGAGTGGTTGCCTGATTTCAAAGGTAAACCTCTTAAAACTCTATCATTAATTAATGTACCGAAGAATACCAAACCCGCAGATGTTCCGGTTGATCCTGCTTTGGCAATAAACAGCCGCTTTGGTAAATTATAGCGTAGATAGTATATTCATAATGTAAAAGACTTCCGGCATCCTGATAGATTCTACAGAGTGCCGGAGGTCTTTTGTTCAGCTAATGAATGACCGCTGCACTATCGTATTTGCGGTACGTCTATGTCTTTTATTATGTCATTTAATATCTTCACAACTGTCACATCGTTATCAATGCCGGCTCGTAATATAATCCGATGTGAGAGCGTTTCGTTTTGAATCAAATGAATGTCATCAGGTATTACAAAATCCCGTCCATGACTGAAAGCTACTGCTTTTGTCATAGCCGCAAGCGACAGAGATGCCCTTGGGCTTGCCCCTAGAAGTATGTTAGGGTGATTGCGTGTCTTTGTGATTATCGAAACAATGTATCTGACGATATCCGGATGAATGTGGACTTTATCTACTTCTTTTCGTAATTGTTCAAGTTCATTCTCGCTAGTTACAACACTGACAAGATCAAGAGTACTTTTTCCTGTCTTACATTCAACAAGCGATAATTCATCATCATACGAAGGGTAACCTAATGACAATCTCACCATAAAACGATCCATCTGAGAATCAGGTAGGAGCTGCGTTCCTGCCGCGCCAACCGGATTTTGCGTCGCAATTACTATGAAAGGTTGCGGAATAACATGAGATGCACCATCAACTGTTACTTGACCTTCTTCCATTGCCTCAAGCAATGCTGATTGTGTGCGGCTGGTTGCTCGGTTGAGCTCATCAGCCAGAAAAAGGTTGCTCATTACTGCACCGGGAGCATAAACCATTTTGTTTGTTTCTTTGTCGAAGATAGAAAAACCCGTAACGTCGGATGGAAGCACATCAGGCGTAAACTGTACGCGCCTGTATTCAAGATTAAGTGCCTTAGAAAATGCTATGGCGAGCGTTGTTTTCCCTACACCGGGTATATCTTCGATAAGAATGTGTCCTCTTGCTAATATCGCAAGCAAAACCTTGCAAATAATCTCATCTTTACCAATGATTGTTTTTGCTACCTCGTTGATGACTTTTTGAACTTCTTCTTGTTTTATGATGTCTTTTTTCATTACTTTAATTACCGTCCTGACTGTTTACTTCTTTTTTGCTTTGTTAAAATCCTAAAACATATTTTTTCCAAAAACGCTTGATTACTCCATATCGGTTTATGTAATTATTGGCGATGTTTCTTGCAAAAGCAACAATTGTTTCACGTTCACTGTCTGCCATTCGATGTGGACTGAAACGNGCCTTCAAGGCTAAGTATTCAATTTCCTCAGGCTGCTTGTTACCTTCTGCAAAGCGAGAAATATAGTNCCAAGCGCTTATCACGGCNGCATTTGTATCTTTTTGAAAAAANTTTCTGTTTCGATGTCGAACCAAAATCAAGCGTCTTATAANACAAACTGCAATACCGATTATGATGCCAACCACAACACAGAATANTATAGTCATTAGAACTCCGGATATTATATATCCATCTAAGTTGAATAGCCTCGTGCCTGAGCCTGCTTCTTGCAGAAAATCATAATCACCACGCTGGGAATTTATCCAGTCAACCTCATCTCCATATATCCAACCATATATCCAACCATCTATAAACTCAAACTCTAAATAGTCACGCTCCCTTTCTTCAAGAACATTAAATATGCCCGGTGTTACTTCAAGAGGCACCCACCCAATATAATCATAGTATACCTCAACCCACGCATGTGCGTTTCTATCAGTGATGACAACAGGGTAATTAACTTTATCTTGCGGTATCACAAACGCAAATCCACTTGTAAATCGGGCAGGAATATCCAATGCGCGCAGAATCATCGTGGCTGCAGTCGCATAATGTATGCAAAAACCTTGTCGCGAGACTTGGAGAAAGTGTAGTACAAAATCCTCGTCTGCCGGTGTAGAATCGAAAAACGGAGAATATATTGCAGCAGACGAGACAAAATCAGCAACCTGACGGGCAACCACATTGCGCTCTGCGCTTATGTCAATACCTGCCGATTGTGCAAGTTCTCGCAAACTATACGCGCTTAAATCATCGATTCCGGTATAAAATTCACGAAGTGTCGCATTTGCAAAAGCAAGGTCATAGTTTTTGAAAGTGGCGGGATCCATTTTTGCGAGTTCAAGGAAGTCAGGACTTGCGTAGAAAAAATCTACCGTATACGAAAAGTTAATGCCGATAGCCAATTCATCAATGTCACTCATATCCGTGTGATAAGGCAGATATATAAGTGATGAACGATCGGCAATGTTTTCAATTTTCATAGTTACCCTATTTGGCGCACCGCTTGGCAAATCAGAATAATGCTGGATTTCCACAATAGCAGAGGGCCATGTCCTTGCCAGCTTCTCCGCTTCTATCTTGTACGGATCTGAATGACGATACGCATGCCATCTGCGCCCATCAAACTCCGTCATAGAATGACCTCTCAAGTAAAAAGTACCGGAATGTGATGAAGTGACCTCAAGGATACTCTGGTCTGTAAACACAAGAAAACCAAGACCTGCAATATCTATAAACTCGGTATTAAACCGCCATTGACCACTTCCATGACCGGCACCATGAGTGGCTATCAGCATATTAGGCCAGCCAAATCCGGGACTCTGTCTCATTAAACCTGCTTGGCCGCCTAAATGTCTGACTTCTTCGCGCAAGTTCCTGGCAAATTCATTACGGGTGTAGTTATCCGGCGGAGTTGCAATATATGTAACTCCCATTAAAAGCAAGGCTGAAGGAAGCGCAACCAGAATGGAGCGTTTTCTTTTCTCAACATCAAATGGATACAACATGCTTGAAATAAATAATATAAAATACACAGCCAATATTCCAATGAGAAACCATAGGTTTGGCAGACGGTAGACCAATGTCAAAGGAAGAAGTAAAAAAGGCACAGTCAGGACAAACGTGATAAGAGCACTGCGCCGTAGGCAAATCGCATAGGATAGGGCAAAAATTAAAGCGACTCCAAGCGCCGCAAAAAAGAGAGTCGGATCGGTGCCAAAAAGCTCCTCGGCGCCGGGAAATAGGACAGGTGAATGAAACCAAGTGCTTATCTCATCACTTATAAAGTGTATTATCCATCTTGCGCCCTGAGTTATTTCCGATAATCTCCATATCAAAAAGACAAGAGAAGGGAGTATCAACACCAATATACCCTTACCTTGCCAAAAAGCAGCAAATATCGTTACCAGAAAACCGGCAGACAACCAAACAACAAAAAGTGTAGTAACATCAACACTAAAGCCAAACATGCTTATGACAACACCAACAGCACATGAAGCAGCGATAAAAATGAGAATAAAACTGCCCAAATGTACCGGTATGCTATTGATCCAAGAGTTTTTAGTTACCAAGCGGGAAAATAGGTTTTGTTTGCTCAATGGTCAATCCCCTAATCTAATTGTCTGTGTCAATCTTGAAAACCCATGTAAAACGTGCCGAACGGGAAACCGATGGTTGCAGTGTCGATTCCGTTGAATCAAGCGTGATGTAAAGATGGTCGATTAAGTCTTCTTTTTGAGTTATTTTTGAAATGGTTTCATCAACACCCATTTTAACATAAAACTGCATATCTCGTTCAAGCAAGTAGTTTGAAACCCACAACAATCGGCTCAAAATAATGTCTCGCTCTTTAGGATTTGTCCAGGCTTTGACGTCGATAAGCCTGTTTTGCGGTGGAGTTTCCAGCGGCTCACGTACTACAAGTGAGTCGAACTTTGCAGAAAGTTTCCAATGGACGTTTTTCAGAAGGTCACCTTGTCGATAATCTCTTAAATCATAAACATCAGAAAAATCATCTTGCTCTTGTGACTTCGCAATGTCCCGTGGTAATTTTTCTGCATGCGGTGGTCTTTCGGGATTAGGCAAAATCAACACTCTCGCTCTGCTCTTCAAATTTAATTTCCCTAAAAAAAGTCCCAGCGGGCCGGTCGCCCCGGCACTCTCAATTTCATAAATGACAAAACTGCTTTGCGATGTGTCTATCGGCATTTCATATTGACCGGTAGCAGAAGTTTCACATTTGATTTTTTTTATGGTAGTAGATTCATCTGCGCTAATTTTTAGTCTGAGGATTAAAGGTCCGGATGGGAAAAATTTATCTCGAGTAGTCGATATTATGAGCTTTCCTTCCATACCTTGTGTGAGAAGTTTTGGCGTCCGGAGCAAAACATGCCATGTAATTAACCTACCGAACAAACACATCACAAAATCCAGAGGCACAAGTAGTATTACCAAACATAACAGATACCATGAAAACCAATAGGGATACATGAAATAAAGAATCACAAAGACGAGGAGGACTGAGGCATATAATATTCGACGCATTTTCATGATATTGACCATTCCTGTCAAAACTTTTATAACCAATGTTACGCGGCTTTGGAAGCTTTAGTTGTTATCTTGAAGGCTTAGATTATAACAAAAAAGCTTTATGATTGTAAAGGAGTTTAATAAATTAAAGAGCAAGAAATTACTGTTTAATTTCAGTAATCTTCCCCACTTCTTAGCTCCCCTCCAGCAAAAACTTTTCTGCTTCATAACACCAAAGACCGTTATTTTTCTTTACTATTTCAGCTAATTTTTGTATCTTCGGGTCATCTGATTTATCAAAATCTTCAATAGCGGTAAGCGGCATATTTATATGTGTATACATAAGCTTTTTGCCACCGGGGATTTTGTCAAGATTTAATGTTGCATCAACTATAGCGTCAAGCCCGCCTATATGTGTAATCATTACCGCAGGATTAATTAATCCTTTTTCCATCATTTCTAAAGCTTCTCTCATATCATCTGCATTTCCGCCACTTGTCCCGACAATGTGAGTTGAAGCATAGTGAACATTGTAAAAATTAAATTTAGCCGAAAAATCTGTATTTGTAGGGCCGGCAAAGAAATTTAAGCATCCATCTCTGCCCATGATTGAGTCTCCTAACTCTATCAGAGGCGCAACAGGGGCATACACAAATACATCGTCGTATCCCTTGCCATCACTAAGCGCAAGAAGTTCTTCGNCACTATTTGTATTTACATAAACAAGCTTCACACCATTTTTGGCAGCANCTTCAACCGTTAAAATTTCTGCCGCGCGTTTAAGTCTGGCTTCGTCTACATCTGTAACTACCAAGAGACTCGGNCGTCGCGGGCAGTTTATAGCATAGTCAATTGCGCCAAGTCCCATTGGGCCCGCCCCGGCAAGAAGTGCCATATTTCCGCCCTGAACAATTCCCATCTTATGCTCATAGCTGCCGGGTGTTGTATGGTACGAGGCATGAAACCCACCAATTATACAACTCATCGGTTCGCTGAGTGATGCATAGAAATATGCATCACCATTATATGGCAGCAAACAATTAAGTTCCATAACTTCATTCGGAATTACAACATATGTTGCGCAGCCACCAATATTGCTATACGAAAAGCCCGGGGCATAAAGAGTCCCTTTGTAGTTGAGTGCGGTTTGAATAGCGAACTTTTGCCCCACTTTATATTTATCCTGCCATTTTTCACCCACTTCAATCGGCACTAGGCAAAACTCATGACCCACCATAACCGGATTGGTCGCAATATCATCAGGGATTCGTTTGTGCTCAGTTGCGCGTATTGCCCCTTTATAGGTGGACATGCATATAGCGTCCGAAAAAACTTTTGCAAGGATTTCGTCATCCTTGATTGGAGGTAACTCAAATTCCTCCAAACGCAAATCGTTTTTTCCATAAAGTCTTACTGCCTTAGTTTTCAATGTAACAGCACCTCTATTTTTTCATATTTTTTCACATTATCGCCGGAACTTCTGAGCGCTCACAATATTCAGCCCATACTGCCTGCCAGGGCATTGCTTTTAGTTCTTCTGTTTTTACCAATCTCTTGGTGAAATCGAACTCCCACTCCGCTTTTTGCAGCATGGCATATGGTTCAAGTAGTGCGATAAGAAGTGCTTTGCGCATGTTTCTCATCCCAATAGTCCACGCTGAAACACGATCTATCGAACCATCAAAATAGTCAAGACCTATGTATACCCTATCCAGCAAATTGCCCCTAATAAGTTCTTTTGCAATTGCGACAAGCTCATCATCAAGTATCACAACATGATCGCTATCCCAACGAACCGGACGAGACACATGCAGAAGCATGCGCTCAACAAATAATGAGATTGCTGAAATCTTTGCGCTTATCACTTCTGTTGGGTGGAAATGTCCTGAGTCAATGCATAACGCGAGATTGTTTTTCACAGCATAACCTAAGTAAAACTCATGACTTCCGACAGTATAGCTTTCAAGACCGATTCCAAATAATTTGCTTTCAATAGTATCCATGACATCTCTTTTTTCCGAGAAAATTTCATCGAGTGATTCCACCAAACGCTTCCGTGGTGTGAGCGCATCAACCGGAACGTCCTTGAAACCGTCTGCTATCCAAAGATTAACTACCGAAGTGCTGCCTTGTGATTTTGTGAAACATTCCGCAACCTCACGAGCGCGTTTGCAATGTTCGACCCAATAATCACGTATTCCTTTATCAGGATGCGAAAGTGTCAACCCATCTGCTGAATTCGGATGAGAAAACAAAGTTTGATTAAAGTCCAGGGCAAGTTCCTTGTCTTTAGCCCAATCCATCCAACCTTGAAAATGTTTTGGCTCAATTTTATTTCTCTCCACACCCGCTACATCACCATATATCGTGTGAAGACTAACACGACTGGTTCCGGGACAAAGTGACAGAGCTTTCTCAATCATGCTGCGCAGTTCATCCACATTTGTTGCGGCTCCCGGATGATTGCCCGTGACCTGAATACCTCCCGATAACTCCCCGCCGCCTTCAAAGCCTTTAATATCATCGCCTTGCCAACAGTGCATTGAAATAGGAATACTGCCCAGTTTTTTAATCACCGCTTCGGTATCGACACCAATTGCCGCATATTGTTCTTTTGCTGCACCATACATACTCATTTAAAAATCCCTCCAATTCATTTTTGATATATTCTAAGTTAACCTAAAAAGCCGCTACTTCATCTGCTGTCGGAATTGAACTTTGCGCACCAAGACGGGTCACAGCGATTGCAGCAACTTTTTGAGCGATATCAATTGACGCTTCAATACTCATATCTTTTGCCAAACCAAGCGCAAATGCCGCCAGAAAACTATCCCCGGCTGCCGTGGTATCAACAACATCAACAATATGCGCAGGTTTATGAAATGGCTCTTTACCCTCTTGGTAACAATAAACACCCTTCTCGCCAAGACTCGCAATTATATTTTTTGCTCCACGCTCAGCCAAGCGTTGAACACCATCTATATAATCATCCGCATTGCAGCCTGTCAATAGAGCAAGTTCATTTTCATTTGGCTTTATATAGTCTGCATCAGCAATTAACGAATCAGGCAAATTCTTAGCGACAGGCGCCGGATCCAGTATTACAATTTTGCCAAGCTCTTTGGCAAGACGCGCCGCATAGCATACCGTTTCAATTGGTATTTCCAACTGCATGATAACAATGTCTACACTTTCTATTATTGATTTAATTGATTCAATATATGGAATGTCTACTAAGGCATTTGAACCCTGTAGCACTACAATTGAGTTATTGCCTTCTTTATTTATGGTTATCCATGCTTGACCGGTAGGCTCATCGGACACACGTTTAATGTTCTTTTCATTTACATTCGACTCTGCAAGTCCTTTTAGCAAATAATCTCCGGCATCATCAACACCCACAGCACCCAGCATTGCCACATCGCCACCCAACTTTGCTATCGCGCAAGCTTGATTGGCACCTTTGCCGCCTTGAAACTGACCTCCGTATTTTGCTATTACAGTTTCGCCCACTGTCGGAATATGATTGGTTTTCGCCACGATATCCAAGTTCAAACTGCCAATTACCACGATTTTTTTCAATATTTTTACCTTCTTTCAAAAAACTAGTGCTCTGTAAAGGTGTGTTTCTCAGCGTTTTTCGGCGTTAAGCCGGCGATGAGACCGAACCAGCAAAAAAATGATGAGAAATACAGCTTTTTATGACAGATTCTAAGCTGTTATACGTTAAACTTCAAATTTGTCCCAGACATTATCAAGCGCTTGACAAATCGCTGTATATTTCTCGTACTTTTGGTTGTAAATCTCCACTCGCGACGCATTTGGCATCACCGGTGTGTTGATTCTCACCATTTTTGAAGCAGCCTCATTATAGTCTTTGTATACCCCCGCCGCTACTGTCGCTGACATAGCCGCACCCAACGCTCCAAGTTCCGCAACACCCGACACAGTCTCAATCGGTATATTCAAAACATCAGCAAACATCTGCGTCCACACTTCAGAATTGGCAGCACCTCCTGCCATTCTAATAGCCTTTGGTTGTGCTCTGACACTCAGCAGGCGTTCAATATGAGTTTTTGCTGAAAAAACCACCCCTTCAAACACTGCTCTGAGCATATGACTATTGTTATGAAAGCTTGTAAGCCCTATGAAGCAAGCTTTGGCTAAGTGATGAACGTTAGAAGCGTACAGAAACGGAAGATAGTAAACTTCACTTTCAGCCGGATTAACTTCATCGACCAATTTATTGATATAATCATATAGCTCCATACCCGATGGAATCGATTCTTTTAATGCAATATTTTGCAAAACCCATTCCAAATTTCCCGCACTTGTGGCTGAACATTCCTCAATGAGATAATATCCGGGAATTGCATACAAGGAGTTCATCGCAATTTCGGTATTTAAGACAGGCGTTTTAGATATAAATTCATTGATAGACCATGTTCCGGTGATGGTGCATAAATCTTCCGGGTCGGTAACAGCCATGGCAATAGCGCATGAATCAATATCAAACATTCCTCCTGCAACCGGCGTTCCGGGCACAAGCCCTGTTAGCTTTGCCGCATCTTCTGTGATTACACCGCATAGTTCGCCGGAATAACGTATTGGAGCAAGCATATCATATACTTCACCGATACCGAATGATTCAAGCAAATCCTTATCAAAACGAGCATCACGCACATTCATAAGTCCGGAGCCGGAAACATCCGTGGCTTCACAAAATGCTTCACCTGTCAGTCTGAAACGAATATAGTCTTTGACAGAAAACGCCCATTCAATGTTATCATATACTGCCCTGTCATGCTCTTTCATCCAAGCCAGAAGCGATACCTGTTGACAAGCCATGATTTGCTGACACAACCTTGGATAAAGTTTTTCAAACGTGCCGTCTCTCTTCCATTTTTCAGGATATTGCCAAGCTCTGTTATCGGTAGAAACAATACCATTATAGGCGGGTTTATTATCTTTTCCCCAAGCATACAAACCTTTGCCATGACCGCAAACAGCGAGCCCAATGACATCGGTGGGATAAATCCCTGTTTTATCCAGAACTTGTCGTATGCAGGCGCAATTTTGCAACCAAAGTTCTTCCATATCACGTTCTGTATAACCCGGGCGAGGTGTTAACAATTTTGTCGACTCTGAAGCTACACCAAGCTCATTGCCCAACATATCAAATATTGCAGCTTTAACAACTGTCCCGCCATTGTCTAATCCAATTGCATATTTTCCCATTAGCCTTCTCCTACAAAACTCAATAATTTATATTTTACTAAATATTTCACGCAAAAATGTATGTGCATGGTCTATTTGCGCTTGATAATCACCATTATCCCAAAATTCCCCAACATATCGCCTAACACCTAATCGCCATGCAGTGCTGATGCCTAACTCAAAATCCACACTTCCGGTTCCGTATGGCATATCACGATATTTACCCGGAGTCGTTTCTTTAATATGTAGGGCGGCAATATGACCACGACCCTTTTCGATATCACTATCCAAAGCATGACCATAAAGTTTTGCCGCATTGCTGAGATTTCCCAAATCGGGATAAATTTGCAAATATGGCGAGCCAATATTTTTAACATAAAACATGGCTTTCTCAACGGTGTCCATAAATGGTGTTTCCATCGTCTCAAACGCTAAAACAACACCGTATTTCGCCGCCATTTCCACGCTCTTAGCTAAATTTTCAGAAAAATATGCCCGTGTTTTGTCGTTCCCGCTTTCATAGTAAACATCGTAACCGGCAAGTTGAATCAAACGAATTCCGAAATCGCAAGCTAACACTATGGCACGCTCCATAATTTCAAGACTTTTCAATCTCGTTGACTCGTCCATACTGCCCATCGGATACTTGCGATGCCCGCTCAAGCACATACTTCCCAACCGGACGCCGGTATCCGCAACTTCATTAATGATGTCCTTACGTTCAGATGCACTCCAATATAAGCGAGATAATTTTTCATCTGTTTCATCTATACTGATTTCAAGAAAATCAAAGCCGGATACCTTTGTGTTCACCAATTTTTCACGCAACGTCAAACCGTGAGGCATAGATTTTTCGTAAAGACCAAGTGTGTACTCGCTCATATGAATTTTCCTCTACTTAGTTATTTAAGCATAACTTGTCCGCCGGTAACAGGTATGGCCTGCCCTGTTTCATATTTTTGCTCAACAACATAAAACACGGCACATGCTACATCTTCTACACTACAACCCCTTTTCATCGGAACCATATTTTCATAGAATTTTCGCACATCTTCTTTCGTTTTTGCTCCCGGAATTTTGCCCGCTTCAAAATATTGTCGAAACAGACCTTTTTCAGGGTCGGTCCAAAGCGGTCCGTCAAAGAAATTTCCCGGACATATGGCATTTGCCTTAATTCCGTATTCAATAAGTTCTTTAGCAAAACTTTGCGTAAGCCCGATTCCTCCAAACTTAGTTCCCGCATATGCAAAATTCTTATTGCTGCCCTCCAAGCCGGATTTAGAGTTTATTTCAATTATATCAGTTAAATAACCGGGTGAATACTCATGCTGGATCTTCATTGGAATTGATGCATATTTTGTACAAAGAAAATAACCCTTATAGTTTACATCCGTCATAAAATCAAAACTTTTTTCTGTCAAATCATCAAGACCGCCCGAAACCAAAACACCCGCATTTGACAACAGAATATCAAGACCTCCGAAAGCAAGCACAGTTTCTTGAATCATAACCTCTACTGATTCGGCATTTGTGACATCAGCCTTTACGGCAATTGCTTTGCATTGGTCATGCATCGCATTTATGCCCGATGCGCATAATATTGCCCCTTCTTGATTTAAGTCCGCAATTGTGACATATGCGCCTTCAGCTGCCATCGATTCGGCAAGACCTTTTCCAAAACCTTGAGCACCGCCCGTTACCAATGCAATGCGCCCTTCCAAACGTCCGCGATTTGAGCCATCTGTCGAAACTCTTGTGCGATAACTCTCGGCTTCCCAATTTGAAATAAAGTCAATTAATTCGTCTGTTAACGGCAAAACGCCACCAAAGGATTCCGTATACACAGCTACTTTTATCGTATCCAAAAATAAGAGACGCGCTTGTTCTGCTTCCTTTTTATTCTTGCCTAACGCAAAAAATCCAATTCCTTCAGCAGCAACTACTTTGGGTTTGTATCCTTTTCTTTTTTCAAATTCCGAAAATGCTTTGGCTAAGTCAACACCGGATTTAATAAACATCGGCTCATCTTCACAATACACCATATGATCCGGCGTGAATGGTTTCACAACAGTTTCAAATGCTTGAGCACTTGAAACGAACTCCATTACTTGCTTGTTTGTACAAAACACAGCCGTCGCCATGCCGTCACCGGAATACAGCATTCGGAGCGCAGGCGCAATGGAGCAGGCAAGACTTCGATTAAATGAAATATCGTCAAAATCCGGCTCTTTCTTGATGTATTTTTTAAGTTTGTTCAACATATCTGCCATTATCGTATCTATTTGCACAACCGAATCTGCCGCGATAAATACACCATGATTTTTCAATATTGCCAGTTGTGGGTATTTTCCGTTTTTGGTATTATATTCGTTAAACGCTTTCATGCAAATCTGAGATAAAATTATACCCGGCTTAACAAGCCCTATCCAAACAGCCTCATCTCCAAAAAGCTCGCCGAAAATAACTTCGCCGTCTTTGCCGCATGCCAAACCGTTAACTAATGCAGGATGAACATGCAGTACATATTTATACGGAAACAGCGCATGCAAAACNGCCTCAACACTGGGTCGTTTTGANTCTTGNCCCGGCAGCTTTGCATCCATCATGGCACTCAGCGTCTTTTCCTCTCGGGATTCTTCACTTAGGTCGCTTGAAAAAGAAAATTCCGCAAGAGAGAGAAGTTTTTCCACATCCATTGCGACAAATTGTTCCGCCGTTATGGTTGCCAGTTCTGTGCCTGAACCTTTAACGTGCATTATCCCGTTTTCTTTGTATGATGTATTTCCGCCACCCGCAAGTACATAGTCGCCATTTGCGCCATATCTGTGAGACATTTCCAACAAATCATTAAGTAGCATTGATAATTCTCCTTAACCGGCTCTGTAATTTTTTTATCACTTAAAATAGTATCATCTTCTAAAACAAAACGCAATATAAAATTGTAATCTTGAATGGTTCACAAAAATATTATTACAAACTTATTACGACACATTACAAAATTTTTAAAACCTAATTGTAAGTTGTTAAAAATTGTTCTTGACAAACGTAAAAAATTTTTATATTATTTTACCCAATTAGAGACGTATTTACTTTACATATTCACCTTTTCAAAAGTGTTCCAACTTGGTCAGACTGCCACTAAAATACATTAAATATTCTTAAATATTATAATAAGTCGGAGGTCTGTATGGGCGATATGTTCATTCGAATGGAAAATATTTCCAAAACTTTCCCCGGTATAAAAGCACTTGACGATGTCAGCATTGACATCAACAAAGGCGAAGTGCTTGGGTTGGTTGGCGAAAACGGTGCCGGAAAGTCCACATTAATCAAAATTCTTTCAGGTGTTCACGAACCTGATAACGGCGCAAAAATCACCATTGGAGATAAGACTGTCGATCATATTGCGACAAAAGATTCTTTAAAATCGGGAATTGTTGTAATCTATCAAGATTTTTCTCTTTTCCCTAATTTGACTGTGCGCGAAAATATCGCAATCAGTCAGCAGCTTGAAAGTGGTAAAAAAGTAATCAGTTGGAAAAAAATGAATCAAGTAGCCGCAAAAGCACTCGATGAGCTTGGTGTTAATATCGACCTTGGTGCGCGACTGGGCTCTCTGTCCATCGCAAAGCAACAATTGGTCGCTATTGCGCGTGCGCTCGTTTATGATGCTCAGGTGATTGTCATGGATGAACCCACCTCTACTTTATCAAAAGGCGAAGTGGAAGTTCTCTTCAAAATCATAAAAATGCTCAAAGAACGCGGCATCGGCATCGTATTTATCACACATAAATTTGAAGAACTGTTTATTGTCTCAGATCGTATTACTGTCTTACGCGATGGTAAACATGTCGGCACATATCTCGCTTCCGAGGTATCCCATGATGAACTCATTTATCTCATGGTAGGACGTGAGGTAACATCTGAACGTCTAAAAGGTAAGGACTTTCGAGAAGAGGTTTTATCTGTTGAATCCATCAGTAAAAAAGGAAATTTCAAAGATGTCTCTTTCTCCGTAAGAAAAGGTGAGATTATAGGGATAACCGGTCTCGTCGGAGCAGGACGCACCGAAGTGGCACACGCCATCTTCGGCTTAAATCCACCCGAAAGCGGTAGAATTCTTCTGGAGGGAAAAGTCATCAAACCTCGTTCACCCAAAGACGCAATTAGTTTGGGGATTGCCTATGTTCCGGAAAGCCGTCAACTAGAAGGTTTGGTTCTCAGACAAAATGTTGAAAGCAACATCACACTTTCAACCATTAAATCCTTTGCAAACAGACTTTCTTTTATCAACTTTAAAAACCGCGAAAAATCAGCGGAAGACTGGATTGCAAAACTTGGTGTGCGACCGGGATATCCCGATATGCTTGCATCAAAACTTTCAGGTGGTAATCAGCAAAAAGTAGTCGTCGCCAAATGGCTTTCAACACATCCGAAGATATTGGTCGTTGATGAACCCACAAACGGTGTTGATGTCGGAGCAAAGCGTGAGATACATCTATTGCTTCGTAAGCTCGCCGATGAAGGAATGGGGATTGTAGTAGTATCCTCTGAATTACCGGAAGTACTTGCAATCAGTGACAGAATCCTTGTTATGCGACAAGGGCGAATTGTTGCGGAATTCGACGGTGACAGTGCGACACAAGAAGCCATCATGAATATGGCAGTCTCAAAGTCACGTATATCCACTCAAAACAACAGTGAAAAGGAAGGAGACAAAGCATCTTGAATATTATCAAAAAAATCTTCAGTTACAAAGAATCTGCCCTAATTGTCGTTATTATTCTGTTAATGGCCTTTCTTACAATGCGTAATCCGGCATTCCTTACATTCGGCAATATGATTGACATCCTCAGAAGTTGTGCAGTTCTCGGCATAGCGGCGTTGGGTGTGCTTGTTGTCATCAATACAGGCGGGATTGACGTATCCGTGGGTGCCATAATTGCCACCGTAACGGTAGTCATCGCGCACTTCATGCTTGCATTTACCGGAAATCCTGTAGTTATTTTCGCTGTCGGACTTGCCACAGGTGCTTTACTGGGCTCAATCAACGGCTTGTTTGTCGCAAAACTTAAAATTCCCGCCATTGTTGTCACTCTGGCGACTATGGCGATATTAAATGGCGCAATGCGTTGGTATACAAATGGCGCATGGATAACCGGGCTTCCCACTCAGTTTACCGATATCGGCAGGATAACATTTTTCTGGGGAATACCGATTCAAATCCTGTTTCTGATTGTCGCAGCCATAATTACTGCTTTAATGTTGCGCTATTCCATGATTGGACGCGGCATTATGGCAATGGGCGGAAACAATATCTCCTCTTCCCGAGTGGGGTTTTCAAATAATAAAATCACAATATTTGCCTTTATGTACTCAGGGCTGATGTGCGGACTGGCCGCTGTTGTATACACCACTATCATGAGAACCGTTGATTCTAACGCATTCATTGGTTACGAACTCAGAGTTATAGGTGCTGTCGTTATAGGCGGCGCCTCAATTAAGGGTGGTTCAGGCACAGTGCTTGGTACAATGCTGGGTATGTTTTTGATGGCTGTGGTCACCAACGGACTTGTTATCACTCACGTCTCAACTTTCTATCAAGGAGTAATCATTGGAGCAATCATCCTCTTTGCCGTATGCTTTGATGTCCTTAAAACAAAGCGTGCTGAAAAGAAAATGGCTAAGGTCGATATTGAAGAAGATGATGAAATATTAATTTCTACAGAAACGGCTGTCTAAAAACATTAAAAGGGGACATAATATGGGAACAATAAGAAAAATTGTTTCAAAAAACTCAAAAATCTTCATTTTGTTGGGAGTACTCATAGCATTGATATTCCTGATGAGTATGCTTCACGAGAGATTTTTTACAATGCAAAACTTTACTTCCATGGGTTTTCAAATGGCGGAGTTTGGCATACTGGCAATTGCGATGAGTTTGGTTATACTGACAGGTGGCATTGATCTTTCCATCTCTTTCAACGCCATGTTGGGCGGTATTGTCAGTGTAATGCTGATGAGGTTTATGATGGAGCTCGGAATGCCCGACAGCGTAACGATGATTGCCGGCATACTCACTATTTTGGTCATTTGCACAATCAATGGGATGTTCAACGGGATCTTTGTCTCATATGTAGGCGTTATGGCTATACTTGTCACTCTTGGTTCACGCAGCATATTTGAGGGCATCGGTCTGAACATCACAAGAGGCGCAGCCATTTCGGGCTTCCCTTCAGCATTTGCTTTCATCGGTCAAGGAACAGTACTCAACTACATCCCAATGCCGCTAGTCATCTATATTGCAGTAATAATAGTGGTGTCGGTGTGTTTAAAACGCACACCTTGGGGTGTCAGCGTTTACATGCTTGGCGGCAATGAGCGCGCCACCAGATTTTCCGGTATCAACACAAGAGCTGTGCAGATGCGAGTGTACATGGTGTGCGGTTTGCTTGCCGGTGTAGCCGGTGTTGTAATGACATCACGATATAACTCTGCAAGAACAGACTACGGTTCAATTTTTGTTATGCAAAGCGTATCTGCCGCAGTGCTTGGCGGCGCTGACATCGGCGGCGGCAGCGGATCTGTAGCCGGCACGGTAATTGCAGTCGCCATTTTGCAAGTGATCTCTTCGGGGCTCAATATCTTCGGAGTGAACCGCAATCTTGTAGATATCATAAACGGCGCGATTTTAATAGCTGTTTTAACAATTAACTTCCTCGTAAATCGCAGAAGAAATCTCAAAGCCAATGTCGTAACAACATCACCCGCAACCGAATCTTAAGCAAACAAACTATGGTTTTATCTGTTTAATTATAATTTGTAATTAAACAGTTAAAATAAATAAAATAAAAATGGAGGAAATTATGAAAAAAGTATTAGCAATTCTTTTAGCCACATTACTCTTGGGTACATTAGTCGTTGCTTGCGGTAATGATCCCCCTGCTGAAGACCCACCGGCGGTCGCAGATGATCCCCCTGCTGCAGACGCACCGGCAGATCGTGAATGGACCATTGCTGTAATGCCTAAGCTAATCGGTATCCCCTATTTCAACGCTTCTGAAGTAGGCGCTCTGCAAGCCGGACGAGACTTTGGTGTTAACGTACTCTATGTCGGTCCTACAGCCGCAGATGCCACAGAACAAGTTCGTATGCTTGAAGACCTCATCGTCCAAGGTGTTGACGCTATCGCCGTCGCTCCCAACGATCCGGATGCTCTGTCTCCCGTTCTACAAAGAGCCAGAGACGCCGGCATCGTAGTCCTTGACTGGGATACTCCTGCAAACCCTGAAGATGTTGTGTACTCAATCAACCAAGTTGATCTGGATGAATTTGCCCAGCTCTATTTCGACTTAATGGTTCAAGAAGTTGGATCGGAAGATTTTGAGTTCGCCATTATTACAGGCGGTCTCAACGCTGCAAACCTCAATGGCTGGATTGACGCAGGTCTTGCATATGCAGCCGAGCGTTATCCGAATCTTACACTCGTAACAGAAAGAATCCCAACCGATGAATCTCAGCAGCTTGCATACGAAAGAGCGCTTGAAGTACTGACAGCTCATCCGAATATCAGAGCTATCCTCGGATACTCCACACCTGTGCCTCTCGGCGTAGCAATGGCTCTTCGTGAGAGAGACATGATTGGTCAAGTCGTGAACATCGGTTCAACAACTCCAAATGACTCCGTAGAATTCCTTGAAGACGGTTCTCTCACCTTCGGTCTCCTCTGGGATCCTGCATTGCTCGGTTATCTGACTGTATGGGCAGCTATTGAAGTCCTTGAAGGCAGATCTCTTTACGATGGACAAAATGTTCCCGGAGTTGGTCCCATTTCTGTAAATGGTCAAATAGTAGTTATGGGTCCACCCTCCATCTGGACAGCAGAAAACGTCAGAAACTATGACTTCTAATTTGCTTTAACCGAAAAACATTTTTTCAAAAAAGACAGCCGTTTGGCTGTCTTTTTTTATTATTTTGATTGCCGTGAAACTGCTGACCGTTGAAATTCTTCCACCTCAGCCAGCGTTGGTATAGACGGTTGAGCACCAACACGCGTTACCGCTATTGCTCCGGCCGCATGC
>JGI20163J15578_10000144_pt1 | contig 28534 bp, 18 predicted proteins | sample TergutCu122P1_FD_15578 | JGI IMG/M metagenome (IMG submission 15578)
TCACCAAGGCGGTTATCTTGTCTTTTAAGGTTGCCCACGATAGGGTTATTTCGTCCGTTCCTTTGTTCAGTTTAATTCCCTTTGAGTCGTAAAACATGCGGCCCCATGTGCCATCTTGAAAAATGACCGTGCGCCCGCCGATGCCGTATTCTCCCTTCAGAGCGTTTGCGATGTCCTTCGAGCTGGCGTTTTCCATGCAGATCGACTTAATCCTTTTTTTTGAGCCTTCCGTGGATTTACTCAATTTGAGCGCGAAGTCGATGTCTTCGTCAGAGAGGTGGTTAGCGGTAGCAGGCAGTGCATCAAACGAAGCCTCTTCAGCTTTTCCCTCTACTTGGGCAAGCTGTTTCTGTCCGTACTTCTCGATAGCTCTCTCTATCGCTTCTTTATGTCCGTGTATAGCTTCTTCCTGTGTTTCATATATTTTGTTCGGGAATAACTCCGCGCCAAGATTTGGTTCCCCATTAGCATAAGAAGCAAACACGCCTGTTTCATAACGCTCGGTTCTTCCCAAAGATTTGTTATAAAGCTCGCTTGTAAAGATATGAATTTGCCCAATGTCTTCTGTTTGAATCTGGTCACGTAATGAAAAAAATGAAAAAAGCAAAGAACGCTCAAGGTTGGATTTTTCTTGCTGCGTCTCAGGTGTTTCGGTTTGCTTGAACATCTCAGGGAATTTCATGTCGGGGTCTGGTATTTCTTCATCAACTGCGGTTATATCCTGCTCGGTTTTGTTTTGCGCAGGTGTTTCATCTGCGGCGTTATTAAATTCCTGCTCCTGCTTTTCGTCTGTGACAGTATCAGCGTCTCGTAAAATATCATCAAGGCTTGTGTCCATATGCGCTCGCTGCTGCTCTACGGGGGTTATTGCTATTGCGTTACGCAACTCTCTTATTGCAATGCCGAAAGCCGGTGTAATCTCCTTCGCGCTGCCCCATACACTCAATATGTTTTTTTCGTTTATTTGCAAGGATTTTACGTGTTCATTAGCCCAGCCCTTCGTTCGTAACGGGACATTGATTTCATAGAGACCGAATAGAGCAAACAATGGGTTTTTATCAAACTCAGTCGAGACATGTGCGCGTTCGCCACGAACGAGAGCATTCCCGATCTCGTCGATGGCGTCCTTGAATTTTTGTTCACGCTCCAGCCTTTGGGCTTCATTTTCCTCGGCGCGGATTTTTTCATTTTCAGCAATCCTTTTTTTGCGCGCTTCACGTATCGGCGCGTTATGCTCGTCGGCCTCCTGCAAGCAATCAGCGATAGCGGCGTCGGCATAATGTACCCATACGTCTGGCTTGGGCAGTTCTTCTTTCACTCGCTTGATAGCTTCGGCNAAAAATTTATCAAGATCTTCCTCGGTTTTTGGAGTACCATGCCACCCTACTGTTCCCAATTGCACAAGCCGTCCGCTGGCAGTCATAACGTGGGTTAAAAGATCGTTGGAATCAATGGCTTTGGAGGTGTAAATCTGATATTTCCCAATCGGCTCGGCCACGGTCACTCTTTTGCGCGCCAGCTTGCCGTCGTGTCCGGAGCGGTTATACTGTCCATCTATGAACACCGGCGGCAAGTTCACACTTTCTCCGACAGGGCGAGAGGCAGGGAACATCACGGCGCTGGCCTGATTCTCCGTGTCGGAGATTGGTAAAAGGACAGTCTCCCTTACTGCACGAATCGGCATACCTTCCTCGTCATGATAAGGGGATACCTGCGGAGTAGGAAGCGCTGGCCCATAACCACCCGTCATTTCCCTGATTTCTTCTTTGATTCTTTGTCGCTCTTCTCCTACGCCCGCCTCGATGTATTTCAACTCTTTCTCGCGCAGCGCAATTTCTTTTGAAATACGTTCGTGGTCGATGCTTTTGTTTTGGTCTTCCAGCCATGACCGAAGTTCAGGCAAGCTATAGCTTGGGTATTCTCGCTTGCGCTGCCCTATAGATTCATAGCTTGATTGCTTTGTTTCAAGTGAATCTAAATCTTTGGTATTTTCTTCGGCGCTAGATTCTTGCGCGGCGGCAGACACTTCTTGAGGTTCGGTTTGTGTCTCAGCCTCTATAGGCGTTTCAAACAGTTTGAGCTGTTCGGGCACTCTTCGCGCTTCTGCATTCCTTACGGGCGTTTTCTGCTGAGTTGTTTGTGACTGCAAAGTTTCTGTAGATGCTTCAAATAAATTAAGCTGTTGGGGAATTCTGGGGATTGTCTGCTCTTGAACAGGCAATACGGTTCGCTCCATAAATTCATCGTGGCTTATGGCTATTCTTTCCACAAGCGACCGGCTAACCGTGCATACTTCCCCCTCTTTTCCTATTATTTCAAGTGTGATTTGATCTGGGAGATAAATTGTATCGCCGTTCACAAAATTTATGATCCGTCCGGAGTTCTCCGGTTCCAGTTTATAGCGATCTTTGTTGCCACCTAAGTTTTGATTGTGCCAGACAAGATAGGAAAGATTGTTTTGAGAGAGGGAAAGTACATCGCTGCGCCGATCACTGGCGTTGGCAAATTCCATTTTCTCGTCGGATTCTCCGAGGAAACGATAACGATCTCCTCCACTGAAGGAGTAAACGTCCCCGACGTGATTACGCATATCCACGCCAGGGTCAGCTACAGGGCTGTTGCCGGCCAGAGATATCTGGGGTTTTTCTTCCTCGCCCGCAGCTATTTCATCTACCGATACAGGTACTCCTGATACATTATCTCTTCCGCTTGCGCCACGATCATGTTCACGTGTTGCGCCCATCGGTAAGAATCCGTGTTCCTGTCCGGGCCTGGGTCTTGCATCAACATTCTCTCTTTCAGGCCCTCCACTATCAACGTCGCTTCCTCCTGCACGTCCGCCAGGTGTTTGTTGAATGTCCCGTCCAGTTTCAGGCGCATATACGTCCCTTTCTTGTGCTCCTTCAAGTATTCTCCCCGCAGATGCCCGTATTTCAGTATCGGCCTCGCTTCCGGGGTTTCCACTATGTCGGCTACCAGCGGGTAGAAGCAATCCCCCACTCTCTCGTACTCGAAGTTCCGCCGCATTGTTTTTTCTCCTTTCTACTCTTAGCTCGTTCTCGAATTGCTTCACATGGCCCTCGATACCGCGCAAAACTATTTCTGACGCCGCGGCAATGTCGGCACCCAAAGTATACAGGTCTGTTTCATAGGATATGCCTTCGAGGTCTCTTCCTGTGACATATAANGGCTCAACACCGCATCGCGCTCTTACCAAATGATTCACGCTGTTTATGAATAAATGTTCGAGCGGACTTTCGGCGTATCCTGATTCTAATGATGTGCTTTTTACTGCTTCGGCGATAGCTTCAGTTAAATTGATGCTTTCTGGGCTTTTTTCTTTAAGGCGGTTGAAAACGTATCCTNCGTTTTCAGGTGATATTGCCCACAATCTTGGCTCGTTCTTTGGGTTACGCGACGTAGCGCGAGTGTCGGCAACGTCGAACACATAAGACAATTTTGGGTTTTCTATGTCCCCGATTATGGCTATACCGTGTGAGCCTCGCGCAATTCGCCGTTCAAAGTGCTCATTCCACAAACCAAAGGACGCGCAAGCTGTAGCATCTGGCCGTTGTGCATATATCAATACTTGATCTATGAACGAGTATTTGTAAAATCTTGCTGCTGTGTCAAGAAAATCGTTGTAGAGGTCTGCTGAAGAAAAGATCTCATGTACTCGTTCGTCGGCTACGGTAGCTATGCTTTCCAGTTTTGGTGCTGATTTCGTTTTTTCCATATAATCTCCGTTCATCATCAGTCTTTGTGCCTATAAAAGCATTTTCCTTGAGTTTGCCATTGCTTCACCTTCTTCGGCCTCGCAATCGCACTCTTCCTTTACGTATCAAAGCATCATTTACCTGCATATACCAATCTTGGCAATAAGGCGTGAATACTCATTTTATGAAGTTGTAACGAAAGGCGGTATTACCGTTGGCTTTCCCGTCTTGATTTAATCGTCATAATGCTTGTTGCATTGAGCAATGATGATCGGATTACGTTCAACCTTGTAAACGATGCGATTAGACTTACCAGTTCATTTATTCCAATATTCTTCTTGTTACTCTTCAAAAGGCTCGCCCAATTCCTGTGGACGGATGACAGTCAATTTCTTTGAGAAGCTAATTGATACGTTTAATGTTTTCTTATCTTTTGCCGTTCAGTATATTTTCTCAAGGGGTTGTTATTCCATTTTTTCATCCTCGATCTCTATAGCTCTATAATCGCCGCCCTTTTCAAGCTATACGCACACGATTTAATTGGACTCCTATTCTACTGCTATTTAGCGCTCCTTTCGCGTAGAAAAAATACTGAAAATCGCTATAGAGGTTTGGGAGACATTCAATTTTTGAGCGCCGCGCATTGCCTCTGCTAATCGTCAATTTCCGCGCCTTTTGAACGCATTTGCCCCTGAGCTTTTTCTTGCTCCGCTTTTTCGGCCTTGAAATCGCGCCCTTCTATCTTGTAGAGGTATGGCGCATCTGAATCTGCGTCAACAAACTGTTTGTAGCCACGAGTACCATAAACGAACCTTTTAGTAGTTTCTTCTGCATAGCTGCGCCAGTCATGGTTGGAATACTTCTCCTGAAATTCTTCGGGCGACAGTTTTTCCTGCCGTAAAACGGGTGCGTTTGTCTCGATAGCATCGCATACCTGAGCTGGCGTATGGCCCGTCACTCTCATGCGAATGCCGATCATAGTATCAAGACGCGAATAATCCTCTGCGCCGGTTTTATCTACTCTTGCCATGTTTGCCAGGATATCTTTGGCGTGCGCCCAATAAGCTCCATTGTGATCGCCGGAGCCGCTGCCTTGTTGCGCCCGTGCCTGGGATTCATGCACAGTATCTTTCGCTTCCGTTCTTTCCTCTGTTGCGTTTACATCATAGTTATCTATTCGTAAGTTATATTCCTTCGCAATCTTGACACACGCTTTTATATATTCGTCCGTGCCTCGAATGCAAATCTTATTTCCCCATTTTTGGTTTGCCAACTGCAATGCCGCCAGGATCGAATCTCCTGAAAATTGGTCGTTTACAACAATTTTCCTTCCGTAGTCAATAAATGCGGCCTCCTGCTCCCTTTCTTTTGCATAAACAACGCCGCCCATGCGCCCGAAACAAACACTTCTTGCGCTGAAAGAGCGAATGTCCAAGAGATTATCTTTGTTTATATCATTAACTCCGTCCTCGATGTAAATAGCTCCATTTTCCATGTAGCGAAATAACAATGAAGACTTTGGATTCTTTTGTTCCTCAAGCCATTTTTTGAAGCTCTTAAATTGACGCCCGTATTCATCGGCTAATTGATCTCGTTCTCTCTTTTGCCGCTCCCGCAGGTTAAGGATATCCTTCGCCTGGCTTGCAGCAAGTAAACTTCTTTCGGTGTTCAATTCGCTTCCTCGACCTGCCCATGATCTTTTGAAAAGGTTTTCTCTCTGTTGCCTGTGTGCTTTTCTTATGAATTTATATTCTTCTTTATGGCGTATGCCAACCTCTTTTTGAGCTGTCATTTTCTCTTTATGATACTTGTCTCGTTCAGAAATGTAACGCATCCATTCAGTCTTTACATCGCGCTCATTTACTCTTTCGACAGCCTCCGGCTTACGTTCTGCGTCGCTGATACTTTGTGGTCTTGGTTCGTAATTTCCCAATTTAGCTATCAGCTTTGTCATACTTAAATCTCTTCCGGCTATAGATATTTTTACAAAGCTATCGTCGATTTTTAATACTGCGCCGCTCCCCTTTTTTACAAACTCTATTCCCTCGGCGGCGAGGTTTTTGTGTAACTCTTCCCAAGTACCTGCTGCTCTAATTTTTGGAGCTGCGGTTTCTTTGGCTATCCGCTCCGCGCTTTTCTGCGCTGTATGCGCTTCAATATCGAGCGCTGTTTTAGAATATTTCTCCTTCGTGGGGTCTTCTGCCTTTTGTTTTAGTTCACCTTCAGAGGTCACATAGTAAACTCCATTTTGCTCTATTTCCCAATTCTGAGCCAGCTCAATCTTCCGTGCTGCCCTGTGGATCGCGTTCCTCGTCCATCCCCCTGCCGGGTCGATAGCGTTATACTTCTCCGGATGTACTCTGTTTACGGCGATGTGCAGGTGATGATTTTGTGTGTCGTTATGCAAACTCCACGCCGCTTGGCATTCCTCGACGCCCATTTCTTTAAGCGCGATTTCCACCGCCTCTTTAACCTGTTCTTCATGTGGGCTTTCCATTTCACGCCACGATAGAATCAGGTGCATGGTCGGGTCTTTGCAGCGTTTATTCTGGACTGCAACAGCCTCCATCTCTTCTACGGCATTCTCTGGGAATATGATGTTTACATAGCCTTTAAATGCGACACGCTCCGGCTTTTTGTCGTTCATATAGCCGATCAGGTCAGCGAATGATGATTTTCCTGAATTTCTCTTCGCGCCGACAATCCCTATCATTACCTCTACTCCTGCTCAGTAGAAAGTTTTTTTACATAAGCCTGTAAATCTTTCAACGCTTCCAATGTCCTATCGTCATATGCGTTTCTTGACTCCAGGTGAACGAGTTTAAGCAATCCCCCAATGCGACGCAGCTCTGCAATCATAGTCAGGCTCAATTTAGACTTGATCTTATATCCAAGCACACGCTTTCTGATGTAGCTTGAAATTCCTACTCCAGCTATCTCAGCATTGCTCTTTATTTCCTCGTATTCGCTCAGTGTCAATCTTAGCGACAGCTTCTTACTTCGTTCTTCAGAGGGACGTGCCAAAGTTTTAACTCCTCTCAAGCACTTCACATATTCTTTATTCTTTATTCTTTATTCTTATCCTCAGCCCTCCGCAGGAGCAAGCTCCGTGAGAGAAGGCCAGAGGCCGCCGATTACGGGGAATGGGAATTGTCGGCAAAAACTCGGAGAGTTATGTCCGACAATTCCCAGCTTGTCCTTATCATTATAGCCTTTGTCTCGAAGAATGGCAAAAATGCACTCAGGAGACTCACTAAGACATTAACAGACATTTTATAGACGCTTTTAGACTATAAAAAGACGCTTCAGAGACTCTAGCAGACTGTAACAGACTTTTTACAGGCTATATGCAGACTTACAGAGACTTACAGAGACTATAAACAGACCTTTACAAGTTTTTGGTTGCGCACAGCGGCTTGTCGATGAGGTATAATAATATACAATACGACTGTAGGAGGTGGCTTTATGAACAAAATTAATTTAGAGGAACTAATGAGGGAAATGTCAAAAACACCGCGCCAAATTGTCTATTCAATGTACGATGATATTACGCAAATAATAAAAAATGGCCATAAGCAAAAAGACATTTTGAACAAACTCATCGAAAAAGGAATCCTTCCTCACAATTTTACGTATGCTAATTTTCAGAAGGCTCTATACAGCGAAAAAGTGCGCCGAATGAAGCAGCAGGAAATTGGGAATAGCGATAAAGAAATTGTCACATCTCGACGCTCTGATATGCCACAAGGCGAAATAAATCGAACTGAAGACACATCCATTCCAGCTTATAATGTATGCGCAGAAGCTCCAAGTACGCCGTTGAGAAATGAAGCTGCTTTCCCCTCTCCCCCAGATATCAGCGAAGAGGAAAGATTGGCTTTAAGGGCAAAAAAAGGGGCAGAAGAGCGCGAGAGGCTGGAAAAGGTCAGAGCTAAGATGAAAGAAAGGGATTCACAAGATAATCAGCAATCCGTTATAATAGACCCTTTTACAAAGAGGTTCACAGTAAATGACTGATAAGGAGAGATATAATGGACAAGACGCTGTTTTACATTGGCGGAACGAAAGGTGGTGTTGGCAAGAGCTTTGTTTCTATGGCTTTAATAGATTTCTTAATTACTAGATACGGCAAAGAGCAAGTTCTACTCATAGAGACTGATTACACTAACCCCGACGTTGCAAGAATATATTCTGAAAAAGTTTCGACCGAAACAATAGCCCTTGATGACGATGAAACATCGTGGATGACTTTAGCGCGGACGGTGTACGCAAATCAAGATAAGTTAATGGTCTTGAACAGCGCCAAAGGCAACAGCGGAATTCGTCAGTTTGGGAAAATGTTCCAATCTTCCCTTGAAGATAGTTTCATAAACTTGGTCACTTTTTGGCCAATGAACAGGCAGCTCGATTCCGTGGAACATTTACTGGAATATATAAAAATCGTCAGTTACGGTGAAATTTTCCCGATACGGAATAATTACTATGGCAGTCCTTCCGATTTTATTATATTTGATGATAAATTGACTAATTCAAAAGACAAAGACATTTTTTTAAGTCGCTTCCCAAGAGATAATGTCTTAGATTTTCCTTCGCTTAATGATTTATTTACCCTCAAAATATACAGTGAAAGAATTGCCATCGAAAATATGTCGGAGCATCTTATATTCTTCGAGAGGGCTTTGTTTAATTCATGGCGCGAAGTAGTATCCAATATGTTTGAATCCACTGGCCTTTTCGAGTTTGGCATGAACGATTCAGACGAGGGTAAATGATGCAAAAAGGAGCTTTCCTGGCACGTGTCAACGATGCTGCTAGAACAATATTGAAAAGAGATTTGAGTGATTCAGAAGTCAGGGAATACGTTGAAATGGCTGACTCCATTGGCTATGATGTTATGAAAGAAATGGCCTTTCTTTATCTCATAAATCAACGCTCAAATCACAACATAGAGCTGAGAACAGAAGAATTGACTACGACGGCTGCAAAAGCCGTTGATACAATAAAAGACGCTCTCAGCGATGTCACCAATGAAGGGAGAAATATTGTAGAAGAGCATAAGAAATTCCGCGACGCTATTGACGAGCAGTTCAAAGAAACTGTAGCGAAAGCCTGTGAAGATACTTTAAAAAATATGACTGATATTGTTCAAGAGAGAGCCGAGGAATTATTCAACAAAGAGAGAGAATTTTTCAGTTTGCGAGTAAACATTAACCTGGTCATCGTCATGGGTTTTGTCGCTGCTTTATCCTACACACTCGGCGTAGGTGGCGTAAATCTTGACCGCGGCGGCATCATGGCTTTCACACAGATACGCGCCGGTTGGTTCATGCTGTTCTCAGCTATCGCCTGTACCGCGACGTGGCTATACGATAGGCGCTTAGACATTCGCAGAGACAAGAAACTATGGGCCGCACTTGCCGGTATGCTACTTGCGATTTTGATTCTCATTTTAGCGATGATTTAGTTATTTACATTCAGATTGACTACGTAAACGCTCAAAGTGAAATATTATCATCCATAACTCACTAAAGAGACAGCTTGCGCTTCACTGCGACATAAAAAGTGGTCACACGCTCCACGCAATCAATCATTGACGACCCATGTGCTCCATTCCATTGCGTACTCCTTTAATACTGGTTCTGGTTGCCTCAACGCAAAAGCGAGCTGACAAATTCATCTCGCTTTTGTATGAGCGCCTCAAATGTGCCGCGCCACGACAGTAAATCCAGAGCTTTTTTATATTTCTCCTGTTGCTTTGCAAGAGAAAGTATTGTCTGCGTATCGCCATTATCCAACGCTGATTGCATTTGCTGTTTTGCCTCTTCCGGCGAATAAGCCTTAACCATACATTCGAGAATTTCTTGCATCTCTTTAACTTTTTTAAGAGAATCAGCGTTAGGTTCCGCTCCTTGTTTGAACGCGCTGTGGATATATCCTGCGGGATTGTCTTTTACTTTTGGTAACAAAATCAAAAACAATGCTGCTGCATAGTCTTTGCTTTTTTCCTTCGAAATTTGCCCATACAGGCGTAGTGCTTGCATTGACAATATACCAGCTTCAATTCTTGCAACCAGAGCTATATAAAACAAATCCTCAGCGTCATTTCTGAGTTTCGTTCTCTCCCAAGAAAGCATGGGTGTAAAATTTAATTGACTGGTCGATTCGGGTAGACTAGTCAAGTTTATTTGATCGGTTAAGTTTAATTGACTGGTTAAACAAAGTATGTCACTCTCATTGTCTGTTGTAGTATTATTATTAAAACTACTACTACTTGTAGTGTAATTTAATTGACTAGTCAAATATAATTGGCCAGCAAGAGTAATTTCTAACCAACGGCCAGACATGGAATTCCCGGGTGGTGAATCAACAAAACCAGCGTTCACAAGCCGTTCTAATTGATTCAATAACGCTTGATAGGTCATTCCAAGGTCACGGGCAAGGTTTCGTGTGCGGATATACCCACCAGAATGGCCAACAAGCGAATGTAAAAGCATCAATGTCCCTGCACCAGTCAGTCCCACAGCTTGGATTATTTTGGTGATTTTGATGGTGAATTCTGATTGATTAGTAAAATTAGTTTGACCAGTTGTTGGTGAATAACTTTTGACTGGTGGATTATTATCGACCAGTTGTATAGTCGAATTATTATGACCAGTCAAATTTACTTGAGCAGCAATTGGTGGGATATTCTTGGTTGATAAATTATTTTTGACTACATTATTAGTTAAAAATTCTAGACTGGTCAAATCAATTTTATTAGGCTCCAAAATATCCTTGTCTTGATCTATATTAGAGGTATCATCAGGCATGTCGAGGGGCATGTTGCTATTTGCTGAATAAATGATAGCTGCCTCGGATGTTTGTTCTCCTGAACCGTTCGCTTCAAATTGGTCTTTTTCCATTGACAAAAGAGCATTGCGCTTGGCGTACAAATCATCCATAGTCGAGGTAGCTTGATTGACAATTAAATCTCTCATTGACATGCGACTATTCTTCTTCGTCATTCATGTCAAATCCAATCTTTGGGGCAATCAAATTAACTACTCGCTTTGATAATGCGGTATATTCTTTGTATGCTCTGCTGGAGCGGGCCATTTCTGAGATGATGTTTTTCAGGGACGCAGACTTATTTAAATCGGCTGAGTCATGTATTTCTCCTAAAAGATCATCTCCAAAGCGCTGAGTTATTGCCGCTCTGTAACTAGAATGGACGGTGTTACGCTCTCTGAGCATTGTGATGACGTATCCAAGGATTTTCACATGCTCTTTGATTGATGGTGTATTTTGTAAGAATTTAAACATGAGCGATATACCATCAAAAGATTCGGGCAGAGGAGTGAGAGGCATGAGGATATAGTTGGAAGCAACAAAAGCTGACATCACATAAATGTTGAAAGAAGGGGGGCAGTCGATGATGACAACTTGGTATTCTTTCGCTTGTGTTTGTAGGAATTTTTTTAGTCGCAATGGTGCCCCTTTGTATGTGGCCATAAAAAGCTCATTTATTGATAGTTCATTACAAGAGGGCAGAATACTCAAATGAGGAACGCGTGTTGGGTGGATAATATATGCAGGTGTTTCTGCTTCCTCTTTTTCTTGATAAAGCCTGAATATTGTGCTCATCGGGTCAAGAGAAGTATTTTTGATGAAGTATGGTGTTGCTGAGGCTTGGTGATCAATGTCCACGAGCAAAACATTACTGCCTTTGCTTCTTCTCATTACGGAGGCAATGCCGGCAGCAAGATTAACTGCTGTCATTGTTTTACCAACGCCACCTTTTTGATTAGCTACAGATATTACCACTTGAGCCAACGAAGGTCACTCATTTCGCCTTTAAAATATGTATAAAATGTACCGCAAGTGATATATTTACTATGTATATAATTAGTAATGAAGGCATATTATATTCCTGCTTGCTAGTAGCATTTCGATCAGAATATCATGATGTACTCTACAAGTCAATAATATAGTAGTATTGAACACTTTTCATCACGAGATTAGAGAGTAGTGATAAATATGCATGTATCGAGACTGGAAAATTTTTACGTGCCTGATGACATGATTTGTGATATGTCGGCTCAACAACACTCTTCATTAACCGCAACCGCGGATTCAAAATTTCGCTTCCGCTGTGTCAATATCGGAAGTGTTAGGGGTGAGTAGTATTCAATCAAGCTACTTCAATCGTAGATGAACTGTATGTCAAGAGCAGCGCGCTTTCATCCATAGAAAGAGATTGCCAGCTTGAAGCGAACAGCTCTGAAGAGCAAACACAAGAGGCAACTATTATTTATGTAGCAAGTGACAGTTTGCCCTTCGACACGCTCATTGGTTATATAGAAAATGGGCAAAGTCAATTGCACATACCAGCCAAATGAAATAGACTAGTCAATATGTATTTACCAGAAGAATAGTCAAATTTAATATGCTGGTTAAAAATATTTCACTATTAATAGGTCAAAAATCATTGACTAGTCAATAATACTGAACCATTAAGTGATCAAACGCATTAGACCAGTCTAATTATTTTCACCAGTATAATCGTCAAAATAATCCAAGCTGTGGGGCTGACCTGTACAAGAACATTGATGCTTTTGCATTTGATTATTGGCATTTTGGAGTATATATTGCACACGAAGTTTTGTCTGTGGCCTTGGGATGATTTATCAGGCTTTGTGAATAAGCTGTCCTGAGTGATCAAGTAATATAGACTAGTTAAAAATTTTTGACTCAATATAGTAGTAGTTTTATGATAACACTACTACCACAGACAATGAACTTGGTATGTTGGTATAGACTGGTCGAAAATTTTTGACCAGTCTATATTATTTGGCTAGCCAGTTGAAGGTTTGTCACTACTTTTGATGAGCTAAACTGAAGCTCCGAAACGGAACGCAGAGATGAGCAGCAAGCGAGGCGCTTTAATTGCTCGTAGAATTGTACTTAAATAGCATCATTGCAGTGAAGATCATCTTTCATAAGCGACAGAGAGATATTTCACAGTAATTTACGTCATCGGTGTCTCATTCTGCTGTTATTCAAGATACCAAGGAGCACTCTCATATCCAATGCCTACTACTTGAGAACTGGTATATCACGCATTCGGATTCATAAAGTATGGAGCGTAAGCCCCATTTACGATAGTTTTATACGACAAAGTTATCAAGTTTTCTGTGCCTGAATCCACTCCAATCGTTTTCCTTTCGTCGTCATAAATCAGCACAGCGCCCACTATTTTTATAAATGTGAGCATAAATTATTTGTCTGTTGCTCAATCTGTATCGTGGCGGTCATTGCGCTGTCGGATTTCGTAAAAGCGGCGTACATTAAAAAGACACACTATACCTAATATAACGACTTTTCTCTAGTTTACCAAATATCTTTTTTATGATATTCTTGCAAACCTTGATACTGTTGTTAACTTTGGGAAGGTTCGCAAGGTGACTTTGAAAAATAACATTCGAAGCTTAAAGCAGCGTAATCAATGATCTCACATGAGCGTGGGTGCAGAAGCGGTAAGGAAAGGGGAAGTGTTAGTAGTGTTGGCGGTTCAGGTTTGCAAAGGTTTTACGGCGATGACGGTGCTGTTGGTTTCCTTCTCCAGCGTGGCAATTCTCGCAGCAACAATGCCACTCAGTGACACTCCTGCTGTAGTTCCAGCTTATGCAGTCAGCATAATTCATNGCCTTCGCGAGCTAAGAAGCGCATCAATGGCGCTATATGCCGAAGGGAACATAATCGACCCAAATAACGCAGACATAATTGTACTTGTGTCCACATAGTATAGCCTTACAGGTATGGATGACCGTACAGTAACGGTTCATGTAATGCACTCCAGGAGCTGCATTAGAATTTCTTAAATTCTCTCATATCGGGAATTCTTTATATTTTTTATGAATATTTCTTCCGCTGCTCATCGAACTGAATAGGCTAATCAATAATCCGCGCCTCATGGCTACGTATCCCAATATTTCAAGGATAACGCCTTGGATTTGTTGGTTACGGCCGGTAACCTGTTTAGATTTGAGCAGTAATGACAAATATGGGCAGGGAGTCCGAATTATATCTTGGCTCTACAAAACAAAGAGCAGCAAACAAGGTTATATCAAAAACTGAACAGAGAGCTTGGTACTTTCATAGGTCAAGCTCTTGCTGACCCTGAAGTAACGGAGATCATGGTCAACTCGAATGGCCGGATTTGGCTGGACAAGAGAAGAAAAGAAAACACTGAGCACGACACAGCAGGTACTGAAGAAAAAAATGCAAAGACAGGGCTATTTGATACAGGGGAAAAAATGACGCCAAGTGAGCTTTTGATAGCCCTCGGAACCATAGCGATGATGAACGACAAAGAAGTGAATGAAACGAGTCCAACTTTGGAGGCTGTATTGCCAATCGACGGCTCAAGGGTACAAGGAATGATTCCGCCGGTGTCGCCTTTAGGCCCATCAATGACGATAAGGAAGCACAGCAGAAGCGTTTATTCGCTATCACAATATATAAAAGAGGGCAGAATACCTCAAGAGCAAGCAGATTATTTGCGTAGCTGTATAAAACAGTCAAAGAATATAGTGATTGGTGGCAGTACATCGTCGGGAAAAACAACATTCGTGAACGCTGTAATCAAAGAATTGAATGTGCTGGCACCGTCTGACCGGCTGATTATCCTTGAGGACACATTTGAGATCAAATGTGAGAGTGAGAACGTAGAAAGATTGGTAACGACAAAAGAGGTAAGCATGAATATGTTGGTGCGAGCCTCTTTGCGTATGCGGCCGGACAGGATAATTGTAGGGGAAGTAAGAGGGCGAGAATCACTGGATTTACTGAAATCATGGAATACTGGTCACTCTGGAGGATTGGCAACACTACACGCGAACGACGCCTATTCAGTATTAGTGCGCCTCGAAAACCTGAACATGGAGGCGGCGAACAATAGCCCTCAATGCCGGTTAATAGGCGAAGCTGTTGATGTGATTGTGTACATGGAGAACGTCGGCAAAGAAGGTCGGCGAGTGACGCAAATACTGAAGGTAAACGGCTTTGAGAGTGACCAATACGATACAGAAATGGTTTACGAGTTACCGGGGCTAAACGAACTGAGAAGCATGAATTGAGTAAAACCAAATATTAACAGTTCAATCAAACAATAAAAGTGAGGTTTTAGTATGGTGAGAAATTTTGTTAAGGTGTGGCTTGCCGTGCTTATGGTACTTGTTATGGCTGTCGCAGCGGAGGCAAGCGGAGCAACCGGAGCCGGAGCGTCGGGTATGCCGTGGGAATCGGCGTTGACTACGCTGGCAAACTCTTTAACCGGCCCCGTGGCTTATGCGTTTGGATTATTTATGATCGTCTGCGGCTTCTGTGCCATTGCCTTCACCGGCGCAGACATGGGCGGATGGGTAAGGTGGATTGCGATGGCGGCAGTTTTGGCCGGAATGCTGGGCGGTGCCCCTATAGTTCTTAACCTCTTCGGCTTGAGCCAAGCGCTGGTGCTGTAAAAATGGGAAATGAATTGCGCGTAGTTCCGATACATCGCAGCCTTGTCAGGCCCCAACTGCTTATGGGCTGTGAAAGGCTTTTGTTTTTGATGCTGACGATGGTGGTTACGTTGTTGATAATGCCCGGAGGAATTATAGCTGGAAGCATGTTCAACATAATACTTGGGATACTGCTGTTTATTTTTGGCAGGATGTTTCTTGTGTATATGGCAAAATTGGATCCACAAATGTCGGAAATATTTCAGCGCAGCGTGATATATAGGTCATTTTATCCTGCGGTGTCAACGGTGGGCTGGACAATTCAAATAGATGCAAAGCGATGGTAGGGATTTGAAAGAAGCCTGGCCGATTGCCGATTACCCTGAACGCTCCGCGGCCTCCCATCAGTCAAACTCTTTACGACCTCTAAAAACAAAAAAATAAAGATCTTTTTACAGAAAGGGGATTTCGCATTCCTCTCTTACCTGCTTAAAGGCAGGTATTCAGAAACGCGAATGTTTTATGATACAAAACGCCAATCGCACTAAGCAGGAATTGGGTTTTTCAGAGATACTGACGTACCAGACACTTATCTCAGAGGGCGTTGTCCATTGCAAAAATGGCGCTTTCCTTGCTGGATTTTGGTACGAAGGGCCTGATTTAGAATCTGCCACGAAAGAGGAAATCGAAGCCCTGACAGCGTTTGTCAGTCGTTCCTTTCTGCGTTTTGGGGCTGGTTGGATGCTCCATGTCGAAATGATCAGAAAACCGGCAGAAACATATCCTGAAGGATATTTCAAAGAGCCGACAAACTTTCTCATTGATATTGAGAGGCGAAAGCAGCATCAGCAGGAAGGTGGGCATTTTGAGACGAAAATGGGGATTTTTTTCACGTACCTGCCGCCCGTTTTCGAGCAGTCCGGGAAGCTCCGTAAAGCCGCTAACTTAATAATGGGCGAGACGGAAGACGAGTATATTGATTTAACGGACAAGAATTTAAGTGATTTTGAGAACAAATTACACGAGTTCGAGACGGTGCTGACAGCAAGTAAACAAATTAAACTATCCCGTATGGGAGTCAGGCCGTTTACTACGAACAACGGCGATGAAGAGTTAAATTTCGAGATTTTACAAGCATTGAACTATGTTATAAACGGTAAATGGCACCCCATAAGGCTGCCCAATCCGGCACCGNCATACCTTGATACTCTGCTTGCGCGGGATATACTTGTCGGTACCCCGCTGATATATGATGACAAGAAAATCCTCATAATAACCATACTTGGCTATCCTCATGGCAGTTATCCAGGCATTTTGCATGACCTGTCACTCCTTCCATACGAAGTACGGTTCAGCAATCGTTTTATCTTCACGGATTACCTCGATGCGTCCGGAAGATTAAGCAGTATGAGGAAAAAATGGGCGCAGAAAATGAGGAGCTTTATCGCGCTTTTATTCAACATGACCGACGCGCCGGTGAATATTGACGCGGTTATGATGGTGGAAGATATAGACGCGGCAAGCGTGGCGCTGGATTCCGGGGATATATGTTACGGGCATCACACATGTGTTGTCATCGTCCGCGGTCATGACGACGCTGAAATAGAAGAGCGCTGCCGCGATATAGAGAAAATCTTTGAATTTAAAGGCTTCATGGCAAAAATTGAGAAAAGGAATGGTTTTGAGGCGTTCATCGGCTCCCTGCCTGGACATGGGTATGAGAACGTGCGGAAGCCTTTGATACATAGCCTGAATTTTGCCGACATAATACCAATGACAACAAACTGGACGGGCGAGGAGCATTGTCCGTCTGCGTATTTTCCACCGAAAAGCCCTGCGCTCTTGCAAGCTGCTTCTGTCGGCTCTACTCCGTTTAAGTTGAACTTACACGACGGCGACGTGGGTCATACGTTGATTCTTGGGCCTACAGGTGCCGGAAAATCCACGCTGCTCTCGATCATTGCATCGCAGTTTGAGAGGTACGAAGACGCGCGGGTTTTTGTCTTCGACAAAGGGTACTCGATGTATCCGCTTGCTGCATCGTGCCTCAACGCATCGCATTATGACATAGGAAAGACCGATGAGAGAGGCGCGAGGATGCGTTTCTGCCCGTTGGCAAAAATAGACCTCCCTACGGAGAGATTGACGGCTCAGGAATGGTTGGAAACCTGTGTGGCGCTGACAAGAAATGACCCTTGTACGCCTGAAGAGCGAGAGTTAATCTATCACGCCCTTACGAATTTAGCTTCTACGACGACAAGCACGCAAGAAAGAACAATGACACACTTCATAGGAACGATACAGGATATCAAGCTGAGAGAGGTTTTGAGCTTCTACACCGGAGACAGGCCGGGGGGAATTTTGCTTGACGGCGACAGGAATGAAATAGACTACAAGCACATGACTGTATTCGAGCTGGAACAAGTTTATAATATGTCTGAAAAGTTAGTAGTACCAGTATTTTTATTTCTGTTTCATGAAATTGAAAAGCGCCTGACTGAAATAGTGGAAGGAGAAACAAACCCTCCAAGTTTAATCATTATAGATGAAGCATGGACAGCATTAAATCATACAATGTTCCAGCAAAAATTAGCGGAGTGGCTCCTTGTCCTGCGCAAGAAAAACTGCGCCGTAATCATGGCAACGCAAAACCTCTCCCACATAATCAACTCGCCCATACGACAAACGATACTGGATTCATGTTTTACGCGAATACTTTTGCCCAACCCGTCGGCTCTGAATGAGGATATGCGTAATTTATACATGAATTATCTGGCGCTGAACAGCAAACAGGTACAAATTATAGCGGAAGGGGTAATGAAGCGCCATTACTACTATGCCGCTCCAAACAGCAGGAATTATAGAAAGTTTGACCTGGACTTGGGCAACGTTGCTTTATCTTTTGTCGGCGCAACAAGCAAAGAAGATTTGAAGACGATCAGGTATTTGCATTCAAAGTACGGAGAAGTATGGCCCAAAGAATGGCTCAACATGCGAGGGATGCAAGATTGGGGTGAGCTGTGGGGGAATTTATACAAGGATTACAAAGAAAAACGCTTGGAACTGAACTGACGAGGAAAACAAGGAAACTGAGGAAGATGAATCTTTGTGCGGTGAACCAGAGAAAAAGAGAAAAAGACACACGAAGGGGGACAATGACCATGAAACGTACTTGTATTTTAGTTCTGGCTGTATTGATAATTGTTTGCATGTTTTTTGCAGTAAAGACTGCATATGCTGGCGGCGGCAATGTCGGCGGCGCAACGGAGGCTACGCAAGTATTGAATCATGCGGAGCTGATGCGGCAGGTTACTCAATTGGAGACGCAAATCAGGAACATGGTTTACAACACAAATCGCTTGCAAAACCAGGTATTCTTGCCAGTTTCACAAATTTACCTCGATATCATGAACATCATGAACAGTACGAGGGGGCTTGCCTTTCATGTGGCAAACTACGCCGACGAGCTGCGAAATAGTTTTCCTTCATTTGCGAACGCGCAGGACATTCTGCGGCAAGGCGGGTTGGGGACACATCAGGAACAGCTCAGGAACATAGTTTACACACAGCGGGAGACGGTGATCAGCTCGCTTGAAGCGTTAGGTTTGTCCGGCGCTCAAATAGAAAGCGACGCGCAGATTTTGGGCAATTTGCAGGATATAGCAAGCACGGCAGAAGGGCGCAATCAAATACTGCAAGCTGCAAATCAGTTTGCCGCGATGCAAACGGCGCAAATCATGGAGATACGGCAAGCGCTTATAACCTACGCGACGATGATGGGCGTAATACAGGAGTCAGAAAGAGCGCAGTCTGACGCAAATCAGGCAAATTGGGAAAGGATGACAGAAAACCCCATGCCCTCCAGACTCTCCCGCCCGTTTGCGTCAGAGCAAGGAATAATCTGGTAAGAGTAAAAAGAGAATTGTATTGAATCTGTCTGGCAGGTAACAGGTAAGGAGCCTTCTGGTAAGAATAAAATGAATGTAAAAAGCGCGAGAAACTGTTTTCTGATAACAGCCCTGATAATAAATCTGTTCGCCGGAGTATCTGAGGCCAATTTAGCGGCTGAAGCGATACTTGAAATGCACGATTTAATTATGGGCATCGCCGATAATCTGCGACAAAACGCCATTGTNTACGCAAGAAGCCTCGCGTACTTCCTGGCGCTNATAGGTTTTATCTTAGCCCTGAAAGATTTGGCTATTGCCGGTAACTTAGCTATGGATTCAATAGTCGCAACATCTGTGAGATACATAATGATTATCGGGTTTATGACTTGGTACTTTGGAACTGACGCTAACGGACACCTCCATATGACGTTAATAAGCAGAAGCGCCGCGACGATGGGGCAATTCTTAGTCACAGGAGTATCAGGAGCGCCGACAATCGGCTTATATGAACTCCTCATGGTGAAACTGGAATCGCTGGAACCGATATATGACGCCATCAACGCATTAGGCTGGGGTGAATTTGCGTCGGCAATGGTGCTGTCTCTTGGGGTAATCATGATAACTATTTTGTTCTTCATGATAGCCGCAGTATATTTTTGTGTGATGCTTGAGATCATTTTAATTCAAGCCGCAGGGCTTTTCACGATCAGTTTCTTGTTTATCCCGTTCTTTAGAGATATGTTTTTTGGCTATTTAAAAGCAATGTTGGGCGCAGGGCTGAAAATTGGCTTGATGGGGATACTGTTAGGAATCATACAGGTCTTGATTACGCATTGGGCCGCGCTGCTGACCACCGTTTCCGGCGCGGGGCTCATACCCATCGTTATAGCGATGATAGGCGCTAACGTAATATTCTTGATGGTGTTACTGGCTATTCCAGGCATCGTATCGTCTATATTGTCCGGTAATGTCGGCGGCGGCATGAGTTTAGGGGCGGGGGCCGGGGCAATGATGGCCGGAGCGAACGCGATGATGACCAGCATAAGGCTTGGCAAGGCCGGTGTTTCCGGGGCATGGTCAGCAGCTCAAACAACGTCGGGGGCGGTAAAGGCGTATCAGCAGGGCAGTCTGGCGGCGAGAGAAGCAGGAATAGGCGGGTTGAAAGCTGGCGCGATTGGCGCTAAAGATGCGCTGTCTCACATGATGTTCAGCGGCGGCTCAAATCCGAACAAAGGTAAGAGCATGAGTAGCCCGATAGGGCAGAATACCATCGAGTACGCTAATTCAAGCAACTCGGGGTCGGGCGCATATGGGGCAGGGGTAAAAAAAAACGCAATGAACCAGCAATCTGATACATCTCGTCAAAACAGCAGCGCCGCCAGCACGTCTTTCCATAGCGCGGGAGGTACAGAAGTCAGTGATGCTACGGGAAACGGCAGCTCAACGCAGAACGACGTAAGTAGCCAATTCAATGCCGGTACGGGCACAGGTACAGTTAATAAAGCTCCTATGGTGCAAGATTTAGGGTTATTTTCAGGTGTATTTGGAGCCACAAAAATGGGGAGTAGCAGCAGCCCTGGCAGTCAATCTAACTTTTGGAATGGGTTGTCTTCAGAAAGACGGATACAGATAGCGAAAGGGTATGGGATGACTGTATCCGGCGCTACGGTAGTGGACGCGAACGCTTTCTGGAGCGGGCTTTCGCCGTCTGAGCGTGACAACATTTATCGAAGATACAGGTAAATAAATTCCCTCGACTGGCTCTAAAGTATTGATAACAGGAAGAAAGGAGAGCTAAAATCCCCTTTGATTTACGCCGGGGGGTTCCTGCGCGGTGAATTACTATGAGAAAAAGAAACAACGAAGAAACAACAATTTTAAGCAATGACCCCTTTCTCGCAGGGCGTACAGAAGCGGCAGAACGATATGGGTATCTGGCAAAAAACGCAGCGCAATGGAGAATGATTTCACTTATACTCGCTGCCCTTTGCGCCTTATGCGTGATTATGACTGTCCACACAGCAACAAGGGCAACGGTTGTTCCTTTCATCGTACAGGTAGATCAACATGGTTTTGAAATAGCTGTATCTCCCGTAGCTCCCGCTGACGTTGACGGTCGCCTGATAATGGCAAGGTTAGCGCGGTATGTCTCATCTCTGAAAACGGTTTACAACAGCACACAGGCGCAATTAGACCTGATGAGTTTCGTGCATCACACTACAGCGGCAAACAGCCCTGCGCAGACTCGCTTTATGGAGTTCTATGAGATCAACAACCCGATGGACATAGCGAACACACACACAATATTTGTAACGGTTAATTCTATTTTGCCTTTGGGAGATAACATGTGGCAAGCAGAATGGACGACAAGAGGCTTGTCAATTACTGGAGGTACTGAATTATTCAGGCGGCAGTATCGGGGTATATTTGGCGTTACTGTGTACAGCCCTACATCAATGCGCGAGGTATTAACGAATCCGCTTGGGATATTTGTCACAGACTTTAATTTTTCCGAGATTATTGCTTGGTAATTTCTTGATGCTGGAGGCTTATATTTTTATGAAAAGAACTTTGATTGCGGCAGTTATTATATTTCTTCTGTCTATCGGCGCAGCCTTCGCTGACGAAGACGTTATCCAGTTTGAATATGGCGGGAGAATAATTGAGGTACGCCTGGAAGATCTCATACTGACACAAGGCGGGGTAGAGCTATTCGATCCCTCGATGTTTGGTTTCTATGACTATTACTATGATGATTTTGTGGTTCAGCAGGAGCCTCCAAGGAGAGTAATAACCGAAGCGGAGTACAGGGAAGAGCAAAGAGCGCACAGGTGGTTGAGCATAGTCGAAGACCTGGAACTGAGGGAAATAGATCAAAGGGCGCTGGAGCTGGTCAGGGAATTTAACAGGGCGACACACGCCGTGCCTCCCATGCTTGGACAGGCAGGGGCTATAGTTTTTAATTTTGCCACGTATATTCCCACCATAGTAGCCCGCCCCATGTTTGTCACTGATGTTATCTTACAGCCCGGTGAGATTGTGACCGGAATTCACCCCGGCGACACTGTGCGATGGACGTTTACGCCGGGAGAGATAGGGGAGGGGGCTAACAGGCAGGTATCAGTTTTAATAAAACCTTTGATGCCGGACATAAGCACAAACCTCATCATAATGACGAACAGGCGGCGGTATCACCTTAACCTCGTATCGAGCGCGACGGAATTTATGCCGTCAGTTTCTTTTTCATACCCAGAAGACGGGATGCGCGTGTGGGATGATTTCATCAGGACGCGAAGGCAGGAAAGAGACGTAATAAATGTGGCTGACATAGGCCACAGGGTTAACCCTGAAGANATACACCTGAACTATTCAATAGAAGGGCCGACTCATCTGAGATGGAGGCCCGTTGCCGTCTACGACGACGGCATTAGAACGTTTATCAGATTTCCTCGCAGAAGTACAATCCGCAGCGTAGAGGCGCCTGTTTTTGTGGTGCTTGAAAGGCGGAGGGAGATACTTGTCAACTACCGATGGGTTGAAGACATGATGATCGTGGACAGGGTTTTTGACGTGGGCGCGTTAATCGTAGGCCCAAACAGGATAATAATCAGGCGATTGTCATAAACTGTGAGGTGTAACTGTGAATCATAACAATGTGGTTCAAAGCGAAAAATCTAACAAAAAGCATTCAAAACAGGCAATTTTTGTATTCATTGCGATTGTCGGCCTGATAATTTTCACCATAGCCTTTAGAGCTGATTTTGATGCGTCCGGACAAAGGCAACAACTAAGAGAGCCGTCAGTACGGGTAGGCGACGAAAACCAGTTTGTCGGGTTTTTGATGGGATTACAAAGAGACGCGGATAGTCGGCGAGTACCCGCTCCTCAGCCTGTTGCGCCGCCCGTATACGTGCCGGCTCCAGCGGAAGACAACGTAATAAGAGCGCAGGTAGTTACAAGACAAAGAAGACGGCGGGAAGCGCCTCAACGGTTCTATTCAGACCCCCGCAGCGCGCAGGCGGCCGCAATGATGCACGAGATGAAGGTACAAGCAATCTTCAGCACACCGGAGGTCAGTGGATTTGCAAATCAAGGTGCAGGTGTAACTCAGGCCGCGCAGACGCCTCCGCAGGATATGACCTCTGCGCCGTTAGACCTTGGCTCGCTTATAGCCAGTTTTGGCGGTGGGGGAGGGACGGGTTGGGATGCTCCAAGCCACGTGCAGCGGCAGGAAAATTTCCTCCGGGGGGCGACAGGCGGAGGCTCTTTAACTCCGCAGGGATATTCCCCGCATATACCAATACCTCAACAATTCAGGTGGGAACTGAAGGCGGGTACTGTTATCCCGGCGATTTTAATGAGCGGCATTGATTCCAGCCTTCCGGGAATGGTACGCGCTCAGGTATCTGAAAACGTATGGGATTCGACCTTCGGGACGCATGTGCTTATACCAAAAGGTTCAATGATTATCGGCGTTTATGACTCGGATGTGGCGTTTGGGCAGAGGCGGGTAATGATGGTCTGGAACAGAATCATATTCCCCAACGGCACGACGCTTAATATTTCCGGCTCTCCGGGCGCTGACCAGGGAGGGTTCTCCGGGTTGGCGGGCAGGGTAGATGAGCATTGGGGGCAAATATTCAGAGCGGCTTTGCTTTCTTCTCTTTTTGTGACCGGCGCTCATTTGCTGTACGACGATGAACCTGCGCACGTCGCAGGTGGGAGAAGATCGCCGCGCAGTATTGCCGCCGAAACAGTAGCGACTGAAATGCTGAGAGTTGGGGGAAGGCTTGTAGACAGAGCCATGAGCATACCACCAGTGATAAGGATTCGGGCAGGAGCGAGGTTAACGGTATTTGTGCAGGAGGATATAGTATTCCCTTCGCCGTTTCCAATGAGTTTTTAAATTTTTAAAAAATAGGGTAGGCTCGGAAAAGCATGATGGAACGATGGATTGGGCCAAAATATCGGCTGTCAAAGCCCAATTCAGGGCATGAAGTGAGCCAGTAAAAGTTTTCTCCAAGGGTCAGCGGTGTGGGGTAAGGGAAAAGGCTTCTTTGCTGGCTGTCTTCAGACAGAACTGTGAGAGGCTTTGATATACCGTTAATAAAGATATGTCCATCTTTCAAAAGGACAGTATCGCCTGGGATTGCTGCAACCCGTTTCACCATTGTCGTCCGGCTGGTGATATAGCGCCGGTAAATAGCTACAGGGATAATCCCGTGTGATATTTGAACAGGTTTGAACGCGACATGACATTGGCGGGTAATTTCCTCCGTGGAAGTTAAAGCCACGACGCGGAATAAATAGAATGGTAATGAAGCTGTAAGCCCTACGCGGATGCCGAAGTGGTAGGCAAAAATTAAGATCAAAGCTGCGACACAGGGGACAATTAACCAGAGCGGGCGCTGGATTGTGATTTTGTTCATTTAAATATTATACATGGAGAGATATTGGCATGAACGAATTGTTCTGGATGCCTTTATGTTAAAAAATATGGAGACAGACGTATGAATAGCGATAAAAAGCATGGTAATTCTGCATTTTCTTCTTCTACACATAAACTTTACATAGCAGAAAAAGAATCTGTCGGTCGTGCGCTTGCGAAAGTGTTAGATGACGAAAACAGCGAGGAAAGCGGGAACAGCAGTAAAAGCAGTAAAAGCAGTAAAAGTAATAAGAAAACGTCGTTCAAGACGCATGAAAAATGCGGAAGCGATGTCGTCGCGTGGCTGCAAGGCCATGTCCTGGCGCTGTACGAACCGCAGGATTATGACGAAAATTATTCCCGTTGGACGCACGACACAATTTTATATGTTCCTTCCGTATGGAAGATGAAAACAATAGAACGTACAAAGTACCTTGTTGAGAATTTAAAGGTACTTTTGACCGAGGCCAGCGAAGTCATACACGTCGGCGACCCGGATCGCGAGGGACAAATGCTCGTAGATGAGTTTTTGGAGTACGCGAAATGGAAAGGAAAGACAAAACGGCTTTGGCTGAACGACGTTCATCCTGAAACAATAAAAAAAGCGCTTGAGCAGGTGAGGGACAACAGCGATTATAAAGGGCTGTATGATGCGGCTCGCGCAAGGGCATTTTCAGATTGGCTTGTTGGACTGGCGCTCACGCGCTACATTACGCTGAATTTTCGAGACAATGGCTATGATTCGCAAGCATTGAGCGTCGGGCGAGTGCAAACGCCTACGCTTGGTCTTGTGGTAAAACGAGATGATGAGATAGAAAGATTTGTCCCCAAGGATTATTTCAATCTGTTCGGGAACCTGAAAATAGATGATAGCCGGGTTGTTCGCGGGAAATGGCAAGCGAATAAAGATAAAGAATATGGATTCCTCGACGAAGAGGGCCGGATAGTTGATCACGCAAGCATACAGCTATTGGAGAAAAAGATTGATGGCAAAACGGGAGTTATAAAAGAGGTAAAGAGAGAAAAGAAAACCAGAAAACCGCCTCTTCCTTACAACCTGTCAAAGCTGCAAATTGCGGCAAACCAGAAATACAAAATCATGGACGCCCTTGATTACGTTCAAAAGCTATATGAAAGCGGCTATGTATCGTACCCAAGAACGAATATCAGGCATTTACCGGAAGTGCGCTTTTCGGAAGCGCAGGAGGTTATTGACGCTCTGAACATCGAAAGCCCGTTCTTCCAAAAAATCCTCCAAGAGGTTGATGTTACAAGGAAAAGCCCTGCATGGAATGATAAGGAAGTTAAAGAGCATTATGGAATCATACCGACTAAGAAAGCGCCAAAAGCGCATGAATTGGAAGGCATGAGCAAAAATATCTATGAAATGATTGTCCTGCGCTATCTCCTCCAATTTTTGCCGAACCATGAGTATGAGCAACTGACAGTCGAATTTGAAGTTGAAGAAGAAATATTCCGCGCAACAGGGCGCTCAGTTATTAACCCTGGCTGGATGGCCTGGGATAAAGAAGAGGAAAACGTAAAAAATGAAGAAGAGGAAGATAAAGGGGAGATCCCGGCTGTTAAACAGGGCGACACCGGCGTAGTAGAGGCAGTAGCTGAAGCGAAGAAAACGACGCCTCCAAAACCGTATACTTTTGCGACTTTGCTTGACGCAATGAACAACGTGCATCGGTATGTTGCTGATGTTGAGGTCAAGAAGAAACTGAAGGAAGTATCAGGGCTTGGAACTGCGGCGACGCAGGAAGGGATTATAAAAAAACTTTTCTCAATAAAGTACGTCGAAAGCAGGAAAGACAGGATTTGCTCGACGGAGTTAGGCCGAACGCTGATAAATACCCTGGCAAACAACAAAGCGGCAATGCTCGTAAAACCTGACCTGACGGCTGAATGGGAAGAAGAGATGACGTTGATCGAGGAAGGGAAATCTAAATTAGCTGGTTTTCTTGCTGAAAATGAAAAAACAGTCAGAGACATTATTTCATCTTCGATGCACATTAAAGATGAGGACGTGGAAGGGCTTGTAAAGCTGAAAAAATGCCCAATGGAAGGATGCAAAGGCTTCCTTGTGCGGAGAACTAATAAAACTGGCAATCCGTTCTATAAATGCGGAAAATGCGAGAAAACTTACTCGGAGAAGGATAACGAGCCTGTTTTGAGCGAGAGAAAAGAACAGGCAGAAGTAATAGAGGCTAAATGCCCGTTGAGATGCGGCTTTAACGCCCGGATGTACACGGGGCAATATGGCCCTTTCTGGCGCTGCTCCTGCTCGGCAGAGATATTTAAAGACGAAGGCGGGAAGCCGGTTGTCCGTGAAAAGAAGGAATTGGAAAAAGCAAAATGCTTGACGCCTCGATGCAAAGGAGAAGCCACAAAACTATTCAAGAAAGCGGATGGAACACCATTCTGGAAGTGCGGTAAATGCAATACTTTTTTCAACGATGAAGGCGGGAAGCCAGCAATGCAGGAGAAAAAGCGCTAAGCGCTAAGTGCTAAATGCCTTCATCGTGCGGCTCCGTCAATTACTGGAGCCAGATAACCAGAGGTGAGAAAGATGTATGTTAAGTATAAGTATGTGAAAAATGTAAAGTACGTGAAATGCGTGGTTTTAGTTCTTTTATTTGTCTGCGCCATGATATTTGTATCCAAAGGCGACGCTTCCGCTCCCAGCATTGCCGTGAGAATTGCGGAACACAAAGATTTTTTCCTGATAATGCGCGGTTTTGAAGATCATAGAGTTTACGATGTCAGAGGTTTAGTAGTGCCCGAAGGTACGTTGGGCCTCAGAGACGAGTATAGAAGGCTGATTGGGCTTGTTTTGCATGACAACATTGGATTCACCAGAGTCGTGGTATTTGATCGCGCAACGAGCGAAGTGGTAGCCAGGCTCGGAGTTTGGATAGAGTCCAGAGACGCCAGACAGCGGAGGCGGGATAGGTCAATAAGGGTAGAAGATGCCAGAAGAATAGCGCGTGCAGCGTATGTAAGGCAAAGTCGGGGAGGCGAGCCCTTGAGGGTAGAAGACACCGATACCGAGAGATTTGGGCTGCAGCAAGCAATGTACATCTGGCTAGGAAGCAGAAGAGGGGCGCATGACAGACAAAGAGCAGAGGGTAATCTGCGCTATACGGCTGGTACGCTGCCGCGGCGGGTGAAACATTAGAGGCTACAGGAAAAACTGCTGATGATTGGGATAGCCGGGAAGTCCTTGAGCGGCTGAGGGCGCACGTAAAGCGAAGCCAGGTTCAAGGAATTTATCCGATCTGCGACACACAGACAATACTTGAGCGGATTCGCGCGGCAATCTATCAGTAGCGAAAGGAACGGCTATATCGTGTCTCAAAATGTAATTCGGTCGGATGGCGAATTTTCACTAAGTAAGAATAGAACCAAGGGACGAACTTTAAAAACGCTGCTCGTTTTAATGTTCTTCCTATATATAACGCTACAAACAACCACGCAATTTATAGCGCATATGTTCAATCATGACCCGTCGCTTGGCGCGTTTATCTCCATCGGAGGGATGAGAATTTATCCTTTCTGGCAGGGCGCGTTCTGGCTCTGGTCGCTCATTACCATGTACATACGAACCGGCTCAGTTCACATAGCTCACCAAACTGCGGCAGCATCGACTGTTTTTTCCCTCGGCCTTCTTCTCACCGCTTTTATGAGCAGGTTTTACTATTTTCATTCCCTCAGTAAAGGGATTTCTGACCTCCACGGATCGGCGCATTGGGCGGACGAAGATGAGATAATTGAAGCCGGTTTACTCGATCATCGTGGTAATCCCTATCCTGAAGGCGTAGTAGTTGGCGGCTTTCGTTGCGGCCTGCGCGGTAAAAGCACCAAAGCGCTGCGCCATAATGGGAAAGAGCATATTTTATGCTTTGCTCCTACACGATCAGGTAAAGGCGTAAGTTTAGTCTTTCCTACTCTCTTGGATGGCTGGAACGAAAGCGTTTTTGTGTTCGACATCAAGGGGGAGAATTTCGCGGGCTC
>JGI20163J15578_10000145_pt1 | contig 28531 bp, 23 predicted proteins | sample TergutCu122P1_FD_15578 | JGI IMG/M metagenome (IMG submission 15578)
TCTNNAATATTAGCTTTACAGTAACACAGGCAACTGTAACAGATTATGTAATACCAACAGGTTTAACAGCAATATTCGAGCAAACACTGGCACAAGTTACATTACCTGCCAACTGGGCTTGGGATAACCCTAACGCATTGGTAGGAGCAGTTGGACAGCGAACGCATTCTGCAACATATACCCGTTCCGGCGGCTTCCTGCCTGTAACAAGAAATGTTGAAATTACAGTAACACAGGCAACAGTAACAGATTATATAATACCAACAGGTTTGACTGCGGAATTTGAGCAAACCTTGACACAAGTTACATTACCTGCCAACTGGGCTTGGGATAACCCTAACGCATTGGTAGGAGCAGTTGGACAGCAGACACATTCTGCAACATATACCCGTTCCGCCAACTTCCTGCCTGTAACAAGAAATGTTACAATTACCGTTACACAGGCAACAGTAACAGATTATATAATACCAACAGGTTTAACAGCAATATTCGAGCAAACACTGACACAGGTTGCATTGCCTGCAAACTGGGCTTGGGATAACCCTAACGCATTGGTAGGAGCAGTTGGAGAACAAACACATTCTGCAACATATACCCGTTCCGCCAACTTCCTGCCTGTAACAAGAAACCTTATTGTAACGGTAACTCCGGTATGGAAAATTGTTTCCGCAGGCACCTGGCATAGCCTTGCCATAACGACATGCGGACAATTGTGGGCTTGGGGAAGCAACGAACACGGACGTACCGGGCTTGGTACTACTGCAGGATACACCATTGTACCCACTCGTGTAGGCACAGCAAGCAACTGGGCTTCTGTTTCTGTATTCTGGGGTCATAGCCATGCCGTAACGACATGCGGGCAATTGTGGGCTTGGGGATGGAACGACAGTGGACGTACCGGGCTAGGCACTACTGCAGGAAACACCCTTGTTCCCACCCGTGTAGGCATAGCAAGCAACTGGGCTTCTGTTTCCGCAGCCGGCGCTAGCTTTGCCGTAACAACATGCGGGCAATTGTGGGCATGGGGAAACAACGCCAACGGACGTACCGGGCTTAACACGACAACTGGAAGCACCATTGTACCCACCCGTGTAGGCACAGCAAGCAACTGGGCTTCTGTTTCCGCAGGCGGCAGTCATAGCCATGCTGTAACAACATGCGGGCAATTGTGGGCTTGGGGATGGAACATCTGGGGAGCTACCGGGCTTGGCATATCTGGGAACACAAATACCACTGTACCAACCCGTGTAGGCACAGCAAGCAACTGGGCTTCTGTTTACGCTGGCAGCGTTCATAGCCTTGCCGTAACAACAAACGGAGAATTGTGGGCTTGGGGAAACAACGAACACGGACGTACCGGGCTTAACACGGACACAGGATTAACCCTTGTTCCTACCCGTGTAGGCTTTGCAAGCAACTGGGCTTCTGTTTCCGCATTGTTGCATCATAGCCTTGCCGTAACAACAAACGGGGAATTATGGGCTTTGGGAAGCAACGAATGGGGACAAACCGGGCTAGGCACTACTGCAGGAAACACCCTTGTTCCCACCCGTGTAGGCACAGCAAGCAACTGGGCTTCTGTTTCCGCTGGCAGCATGCATAGCCATGCCGTAACAACAAACGGGCAATTGTGGGCTTGGGGAAGCAACAGCAGCGGACGTACCGGGCTTGGGGAAACAACTGGAAACACACTTGTTCCCACCCGTGTAGGAGGGAATTAAGAGAGCATAGGAAACAATGCTTCCTAATCTTTGTTACTTGCATTTAAGTTCGAGCGGTTCGAGTTTAAGTTCGAGCCGTTCGATTATAATTACCGCTAAAAGCGGTAAACAAAGGAGTAAAACATGGCAATTGATTTTAAAGTAAAAGACGTAATGCACAACATAATAGCAAAGTTTGTGCACGCATTCCTGCCGGAAGCAAAAAAACCTTACAACCTGCGCGCAGTACATCAGGAAGAACTCGACATTCACGGCATTGCTTCAAAAGCCAGTGTTTATAACCTCCAAACCAGCCCAAAGGTTATCGAAGAAGGAATGAATGCAGGAATGGAACTCATCTATTACCTTGTAGCAGACGGCTTTAGGATTAAAACTCCTCTCTTTAACCTTCGTATGAGGCTGCCAGGCGAATACAACGGCTCGGAAACACACCTTAACCCGGACGCCTTCCCTGTCGCCAGAATGCAGGCAACCGCCGGTTTTCGCAATTACTTAAAAGATAAAGTCAAAATCAAAATAGACGGCATAGACCAAACAGACGGCTACATAGCAGAAGTTACAGACGAAGCAACAGGCATAGTTGACGAAGTATTAACGCTTGGCAACCTTATAACCATTCGCGGCTGGGGTCTTAAAATAGACGGCGCACAGGAAAGCCACGAAACAATCGGCTTGTATTTTGAGTCAGATGGCGAAATCCGTACCAAGGCAGAGATAATTGCTGTAAACGAACCGCGCACGATTAAGGCAATCGTTCCCTACATTCCAAGCGACACCAAATATAGGGTGGTTATCGTAACGCAAACATCGGCAAAGAATAGCGGAGCACTATTAAAAAGCATCCGCGAGCTTCGCGCAGATACAGTGTTTACCGTTCAAAACTAACCATGAATAGGCTTAGTTCACGACCATGAACAGCCTTAGTTCACGACCATGAATAGCCTTAGTTCACGACCATGAATAGCCTTAGTTCACGACTATGAACAGGCTTAGTTCACGACCATGAATAGCCTTAGTTCACGACCATGAACAGGCTTAGTTCATGGCTATGAACAGGCTGGGGTGTTTTTGACTTGGTACAGATGCCCAAGTTCTTAAAATGTTCGATAATCACCCTTTATTGATTATAGCTGCAAGGTTTTCCGGAGTAAAGCCGTATTTTTTTGCAACATCTTTGCTGTTTCCAGATGTTCCAAACTCATTTATGGCAAGCATATCTTTTTCATCTTTTGCAAAGCCTCGCCAGCCCCCGGATACCCCGCACTCTGCTGTAACCAAGCGAACCCCTTCCGGGATTAAGCTGCTTCGAAATTCCTTAGCCTGCTTCTCAAAGAGTTCGCGCGAAGGCACAGATACTACTCGCACTTTCTTGTTTGTAAAAGCAAGTGCTTCCAGCGCTAGATTTACTTCTGAGCCGCTTGCAAGCACAACAACTTCCGGCGCGCCTTCCGCGTCTTTTACAATATATGCGCCTTTTCTCATATTATTTTTCCAGTCTTTGTCTTGCTTTTCATAAACCTTGAGATTCTGGCGCGTAAGTATCAGTGCAACAGGGCCGTTTTCCCTTTCCATTGCCATTTGCCATGCAACAACTGTTTCTTGTGCGTCACCCGGTCTTATAACCCTTACATTCGGGATAATCCGCAAAGCTTCCGCGTGCTCTATAGGCTGATGCGTAGGTCCATCTTCGCCAACATATATTGAATCATGAGTAAAAATAAATGTTGTAGGTATATTCATTAATGCTGCAAGCCGTATTGGAGGCTTCATGTAATCGGAGAATACAAGAAATGTGGCACAATAACTTCTCAAGCCGCCATGCAGCATTATTCCGTTTGCAATTCCACCCATTGCGTGTTCTCTTATTCCAAAGCGAATTGTTCTTCCGCTTCTGTTTGCTTTTGTAAAATCGCCGTTATCAGGCACTACAGTATTGTTTGACGGAGCAAGGTCTGCCGAGCCCCCCACAAAATTAGGTATTGCCGCACACAACTTCACCAATGTATTGCCGCCTGCGACCCTTGTGGCAATACTTTCGCCAACCTTAAATTCAGGCAGAGCGCTCTCATCTATTTTTATTCCCCCTGTTTTCATATATTCATCCCACAGGGTCGCAAAATTATTATCGCTGCTTAATGACTTAAAATCATCCTGCCATTTATCATATACTTTTTTAAGTTCTTTTTGCCGCTCTTCAAAAAAAGATTTTGCTTCCGGAGAAATATAAAAATCCGCATCTTCCGGAATACCAAGATTTTTCTTTGTTGCCCTTACCTCGTCTGCTCCAAGCGGCGCACCATGCACTTTGTTTGTGCCTGCAAGGTTAGGACTTCCCTTCCCGATTACTGTTTTTAGAATTATCAGCGTTGGTTTGCCCGCGTTGCACGCGTTGCACGCGTCTTTTTTTGCTTCTTCAACACATTTTAAAATCCCTTCTGTATCATAACCATCGCTCTTTAATACTTGCCACCCGTATGCCTTAAACCGCTCTTCCACATTATCGCTAAATGTAAGGCTCACCTTTCCTTCTATTGTAATGTCGTTATCATCATAAAGCACTATAAGTTTTCCAAGTTCCAAGTGACCTGCAATAGAGGCAGCCTCGCTCGTTATGCCCTCCATTATGTCCCCATCACCGCAAAACACGTATGTAAAATGATCTATTATTTTTGTATTTTCTGTGTTGAATTTTGCAGCAAGCATTCTCTCGGCAATTGCAAACCCTACGGCATTGGAAAATCCCGCGCCCAAAGGTCCTGTTGTTGTGTCTACTCCTGCTGTGTGTTCATATTCCGGGTGCCCAGGAGTTTTTGAGTCAATCTGCCGGAAGTTTTTTAAATCATCAAGCGAAAGGTCAAAACCCGAAAGGTGCAAAAGCGAATAAAGCATTGCCGACCCATGCCCTGCAGATAATACAAATCTATCCCTGTTTATCCACTTTGGATCCTGCGGATTATAATTCATAATCTTTCCAAATAACAGTGCCCCAATTTCTGCTGCGCCCATTGGCAACCCCGGATGCCCGGAACTTGCTTTTTGTATCATATCTATTGATAGCGCTCTTACAGTATTGGCTACTGCTGCCACAGTATCTTTTTTCATTGCTTTTCTCCTATGATGCAATTATATATACAAACTTATCTTTTTGAAAGATTAGTATAGCAAGATGAATAATTTTTTTCGGAACCGCTGATTAAACTTGAATGAATCAGCGGTTCCATGTTTTTTCTCGATTGAATAAAGCAGCAATTACATTTCTCAAGGGCTTTGAGAAATAAACACACGTCAAACGCATGAATTATACTATCTCCCTACAAGGCAAAAAATTACAAAATTTCATGCGTTTGCCGTAAGTAGATACAAGAACGCATTGACATTCATCTATGTTGCCGCTATAATAAATACATAGATAAATACCAATGCGAGGTGACTATGGACAAAACGTACAATCAAGGTGTTTTGCTATTTAAGGCTCTCTCTGACCCCCATAGGCTTATGATTGTAGACATGCTGTCCTGTAGAGAATTGTGCGCTTGTGTGATTTTAGAAAAATTTAACATAACGCAACCAACTCTTTCACATCACATGAGAATTTTGTGTGATAGCGGCTTGGTATGCGGACGAAAAGAGGGGAAATGGACGTATTACTCATTAAATAATGAAAGCGTAAAAAACTTACAATCACTTTTGGAAGAAATCACGACAACGAAGCAAAATTGCATATGTAATGAAATTCCTTGCAAGATTGAGTGCAAATAAAACACTAATTTCCTAAAATATGGAGGGAGAAAAATCATGGACAAAATTATCGAACAGGTAAAGGATTATTACGGTAAGCAACTGCAAAGCACAAAGAGCCTTCAAAGTAGCTGCTGTACTGTAAGCCCGCCGCCGGAAGTACGTTCTGTTCTGCCATATATCGCAGACGAAATCAAAGAAAAATTTTATGGTTGCGGTTCCCCTTTGCCGCCATTACTAAGGGGAATGGCTGTTCTTGATTTGGGTTGCGGAACAGGGAGAGATGTTTACATTGCATCTAAGCTGGTTGGTGAATCCGGTCATGTAATTGGCGTTGATATGACAACAGAGCAAATCGAAATCGCAAAGAAATACCAAGAAGAACAGCGCAAAAGTTTTGGTTATGATAACTCAAATGTTACGTTTCATCAGGGCTATATAGAAGATTTGAAAAGCATCGGGATTGAGGATAACAGCATTGATGTTGTGATTTCTAATTGTGTAATAAATCTATCGCCAAACAAAGAGCAGGTTTTTAGAGAAATTTTTCGTGTCTTAAAGCCGGGCGGAGAGTTGTATTTTTCGGATATTTTTGCCGACCGGCGTATCCCGGAAGAATTGGCAATTGACCCTGTGCTGCGTTGTGAATGTTTGGGCGGTGCTCTGTATGTGGAAGATTTTCGCAGGCTTATGACAAAGATTGGTTGGGCAGACTTTCGTTATACAAGCGTACAAGGGTTTGACATAAGCAGCGAAAATATAAAACGCAAAATCGGTTTTGTTACACTTACTTCTCGTACTGTTCGGGCGTTCAAACTGGAAGATTTAGAGGATATTTGCGAGGATTATGGACAAGTAGCTTATTACAATGGTCTTATTCCAGGGCATACACATTTCTTCGACCTTGACGACCATCACCGGTTTTTTAAGGACAGGCCAATGCTGGTATGCGGGAATACGGCATCTATGCTATCAAATACCCGCTTTGCAAAAGTCTTCAAAGTAACTGACCGCATCACACATTTTGGCGCATTTGCAGGCTGCGGTTCAGACAGCAGTTCTTCGACAAGTGAAGCCGCACAAGCCAGTTCGTCATGTGCGCCGGGTTGCTGTTAAGCGAATTTATGAAAATATAATTAGGAGGTATTTCTTATGAAACCAGTAGTAGACATGAAACGGTGCTTTGCCAGCAAAACGGTGTGTATGGCAATCAAACTATGTCCGGTAGATGCGATTAGTTATTACGAAGATGACGAGCCTATCTTGGACAAAACCCTAAAATGCAACTGTAACGAACGCGAAGAACGCGGCTTGACCCCAATGTCTGTAAAAGGATATGAAGCAGGGTGCGATTGTGCGGACGGATGCGGTACTGATGGCGGTGATGATTTGTATGCCTGCGGCGGAACGCCTTATGGAAGAATCACCATAGACTATGACAAATGCACCGAATGCGGCATATGCGCTAAAGAATGTTGCGGCGATGCGATTGATATGGTGTGATGTTACACGCCAAGCATTGTTCTGAGAAGGAGATAAAAATAGCATGAGCAAACCCAAAGTAGGATTCATCTGCGTACATAATTCCTGCCGTAGTCAAATGGCAGAAGCTCTCGGAAAACATTTCGCCGCTGATACCTTCGAAAGCTACAGCGCAGGCACACATACAAAAGATAAAATCAATCCCGATGCTGTCCGCATAATTAAAGCTAAATATGGAATTGATATGGAGCGAACACAACGTCCCAAACTTCTTGAGGATATTCCTGCGTTGGATATTGTAATTACTATGGGCTGCAATGTTGACTGCCCAAATTTACCGTGCAGGCATAGAGAAGATTGGGGACTTGATGACCCGTCCGGCAAAAGTGATGAGGAATTTATGATAATCATCAAGGAAATAGAAAGAAAAATAAAGGAATTGGCACAAAGGATTCTTGCTCAATAGTTTTCTTATAACCTCTTGACTCCGCACCTAAGTACAGGGTTTATAATGTAGGTGGGTGGTTGTTATGATTTGAAGATGAAGTATAGCAAAATGAATAATTTTTTTCGGAACTGCTGATTAAACTTGACTCTAATCAGCAGTTCCATGTTTTTTCTCGTTTTCTTTTAGAAAACTACGAAAAAATGATAATAATGTAATGCTGCTTTATTCGCCGACGAAGCGAGTGTCGCGGGCAAGCTTGCTTGTACATGACCGAGCGAGGAGGGGAACAAAAGGTTTAATATCTTTTATTCTCGATTGAATAAAGCAGCGGGTTCTTAATATACTATAAACAACAGCAATTATGAAATATTTTTATAAAAAACTCCTTGATATAATGCCCGACAAGCCCATATTGATAGGCAGGGACAAGAATTTAAAGTCAGCAGTTTTTGTTCCGTTTGTAAATATTGATGGAATAGAGTATGTTCTTTTTGAAAAAAGGGCGCCTGATATACGCCAGGGCGGGGAAATCTGCTTTCCGGGCGGAATGCTGGAAGAAGATGAAGCGCCAAAGATCACAGCTTTGCGCGAAACAGTTGAAGAGCTCGGAATTCCGGAAGAAAAAATAGAGATACAAAACCACTTTGGATACCTTGTCGCAAATATGGGCGCAACTCTCGATGTATTTATAGGAACAATAAAAATTGATTGCTTCTCCCAGCTTACCCCGGACAAAAAAGAAGTTGAGGAGATTTGCCCTGTTCCATTCAGCTTTTTTGTTAATACAAAACCAGATACTTATTTATTGGAAGCGGAAATAAAATCGAGGTATTCTGATGACTCCGGAAATGAAAAAGTGTTCTTCCCGGCAAAAGAACTTGGGCTCCCGGAAAAATATCATTTTTCATGGCCTCCAAAAAAAGTAACAACCTATGTCTATAATTACGAAGGCGTGATAATATGGGGGCTTACAGCGGAAATAATCCGCGAGCTGGCAAGATATTTGGAAAAAGGAACTAAAAATGAATAAAAAAATTGATAGAAAAGTTAAAATACTTCTTGTATTTACTATCTTGTTTAGAGTATAATCTCGCTGTGAAAAGAAATATTAATTTTGTTAGTGCTAGTTTTTTCCAATATTGGTATTTAGGGAGATTTCTGGCAAACAAACAAACAAACAAACAAACAAACAAACAAACAAACAAACAAACAAACAAAATTTTATAACCAATTTTCACTTTGTCAAGAACCTAACAGCAAAAATTCATATATCCCAGAAAACAGGGCTGAAAATTTCCAGCGGGGGAATTTCGGCTTTATAATATTTTTTACAAGGAATTTTACTCATGAAACAAATAACAAATAAAACAGTAATTTCTCTTTTTTCAATTTTCTTTTCTTTTTTACTTGCTTCGTGTTCCATAGACGATAACAGCTCAAACGTCATGACTGTTATTACTTTCAATGCTAACGGAGCAGTCGGAACCCCTCCTGATACGCGGACGGTCAATGGAGGTTCTTCTATTGCACTTCCGGATGGAGGCTGGATTGAATATTCTAAATTTGCTTTTGGCGGTTGGAATACCAATGCAGAAGGAACCGGACAAAACCGTAATGCGGGATCGTCTTTTACTACTAGTAGTTTGTTTGACAGCAATATCACACTTTATGCAACATGGGTTGTTCCCAGAATATTGGCAAAAGATGTAGAAGCAGGTGTTGTCAGCATCAGTATGAGAACGGAAAATCACAATATTCCTTACGGAACAACAGAATTTCGCTTGTTCAGAGCCAACTCACAAAACGGTGTGTATTCAGAAATCACTAACGCCAGAATCCTCGCTTCTTCAATTCCATTGATACTTCAAGATAACTCTGTAGACTGGACGACCCTTGGAGAGCATTATTACAAGGTGGCCGCAGTAACAGCGGAGGGAATCGAAATATTAGCAATAAGTGGCGTAAGGCTATCAAAGAGAGCCATGCAGCTTTTCGCGACAGGGAGAACTGTTCCTGGATTTATGGGAGTCCGCTTGAATAATCATCAGTGGACAGCACCTTCGGCAACGCGACTTACATTACTGACCCCTCCTCCGCCAGGGAACTATACTTTACAAACAGCTTGGGTTATCTCTTTAGGTGAGCCTCTCTGGACCTGGGGCAGAAATGAATTATTCAAAGCCAGCCATTCGCATGAAATAAATGTTACGAATAACTCTGTTCGCAGAACCTTTTTGTCTTCTTCCTTAACCTTTTTTTCGCCCTAATTTTGAGAGGAGTCCTTCAATGGCTGGATGGTATAGAATGATAGGTACTTGAGCAGCGTGATGAAATAGAAAATAAGTAATAATATCGGGGTTTATTTATGAAAAATAGAAAAGTTATTTTGAAGAGTTTTTATTTTGTAGTGATCTTAACAGCATTACTATGTTTATCGTGTGAAGAGCCTGGACCAATAGGGCTTATCCTGGAAAATAATGCAGCAGAAGCGTATCGCTTTACTGGCAATTTTTCTTTTGTTGCACAATCTTTTGACAGGATTATACAGCCTGGTGGAAATTATAACTTTGACCACTCAAACTCATCTTGGTATGGTAATTTTATTGTTAGAGTTTTCCACCCGAATGATCCTGGCACAGAGTTAAGAAGAACTACCATTTTTATTCCCAGACAGACAGAAAGGAAGGCTGTTCATCTGTCATGGGATGGAACTAATTTCAGACAATAATGCTAGTTTTGGATGTTATTTCCGAAAGCTATTCTTATGTGAAACAATGAGTATTGTTAACACTTATATTAATATGATAAGGGGAGTAAAATGCGCTTGGTAAAATATTTTGTGATTACTTGTTTAGTATTTATTTTGTCCGGCTGTGTTACGAACAGAGGTATGCATGATTCATCTATTCCAATAGAAGAACAAGCTACATTAGAAATCGATTGGACTTTAACTGTAGTTGAATTTAATGGTTTAAATGTTAATTGGAGAGCAGGTACATGGGCGAGAAATATAGGCTTTAGTAGCAGAGCGGTTATTGTAATTCCTGCAGGAGAACATACATTAATTGCTAATTATAATCAAAATATTGGGACATCTGGTCGTAGCTGGGCAGACGGATTGAGAATAACACATGTATTTCAGCCAGGAATCACATATAGACTCTCTCCATATATTTCTGGCAGAACAGTACGCTTAAACATAAAAGAGTCAAAAGATTAGAAAATAATTTTCTTCAACAATTTTTAGGATAGGCTCATTTTTCGTCTCTGGTTGGCACTTTGATCAACCATCAATATGTTTGAGCTATCTATATATTTTAATTTCCTTATCTTAATCAATTTATTTTTCAAATATGTATTGAATTTTGCTTTTAATATTATAAATACATCTTTTAAGGCAATAATTATTGTGGCTGTTGACAGATGAAAATATATTGAATAATTTAAAATTATAGGGGTGCTTTATGCAAACTTTGTTGCCCATGAATTCTTACTGCGTCGAGAAATCGTAAAATTTTTCAAAAAAGGAACTAAAAGTGAATAAAAAAATTGTACTTGGAACAGACCACGGCGGCTTTGAGCTAAAAGAGAGAATAAAAAAATATCTTGAAGAAACCGGAAATATGGTTACAGACATAGGCGTACTCAACAAAGATTCCGTAGATTATCCTGATATTGCTTTTAAAGCATGTGCGGAGTATAACGCAGGAAACTATGATTTTGGCATACTCTTTTGCGGAACAGGCATTGGCATTTCCATTGCTGCGAATAAAGTAAAGGGAATACGGTGCGCAAATGTGCATGATCTTTTTACAGCAGAGATGGCTAAGGCGCATAACAACGCAAACTTTCTTGCTTTTGGCGGCAGGATTGAATATCAGACCCCTGTTGAAAAACTGATAGAAAAATTTATCCAGACAACTTACGAAGCCGGCAGACACGAGCGCAGGGTAAGCAAAATTACCTGCGCCTGAAATTCGCCTGGTACATGCGCCGAAGGCGCAGGGCTCTGCCCTGCGGTCGTTTTGCGTACCCTTTATTTATTAGTCGCCTGCTCCTTTAGGTACATTTTTGCATCCTTAAAAAAGCTGGCAATGATAATGCAGAAAACAATTCCAATCGGAAAAGCAGCAATAATTGAAACAGACATAAGGCTGTTGATGGAATTTTCTGCAAAAATTAAACCTATTGGAAATATTATAAAAACGATTGCCCAAAATGCCCTTACCATATTTGCTGATTCTTCTCCGGGATGGAGTTTTTTATACGAATAGGATGACACTACATAAGTCAGCGAATCAAATGTAGTTGAATAGAATATAACCAGCATGATAAAAAGCGCTGCAAGAAGAACAGTTGACAATGGCAGAGTATCAAAAATCGAAATAATTGCGTGGCTTAGAGCCTGTCCGCTGTAAGGCTCGGCAATTATCTGTCCGCTGGCGCATAACAATCCTCCCGTAACAATATTGATAACATCTACATTTCCTGCAAGATGCTGGGAAAGAGCATAGTTTCCGAAAACGATAAACGAAAGAAATGTTCCCGCAAGACCGTAACCATAAGTTCCCAAAATTACATTTTTTATTGTTCTTCCTTTGCTGATTATTCCAAGGAAGAATGGGGTAGCGACACACCATGCCATCCAATATGCCCAGAAAAAGATTGTCCAGTTCTGGACAAAACTACCGTATCCTTCGCAGGATGAGCGCATGGGATCCATCCATGTTGAAAGCCCGATAAAGTTTTGGGCAAGATTCCCTATTGAAGTAACTCCCATTTCTACAATGAATTGTGTCTGTCCGCCAAAGAAAAGGATAAAAGCAATCATTCCCAAAAATAGCATGGCGCAGATCATACCGGCTCTGACGATTCCTTTTATGCCGAAAAACACAGTAATTGTATAAATCATAGCAATTAAAACAAGAACCATGACAGTTATAATTGTAGTCTCGCCGAATCCGAAAATCCTGGAAAGCGTGGCAGAAAGAAGAGGCGTTACCAAAGAAAATGTTGTAGCGGTTCCGGCAATCAATGCACAAATAGCAATGATGTCAATAACTTTCCCTGCGGCGCCGTCAACCTTATCTCCCAGAAGCGGCCGGCATGCTTCGGAAAATTTCTGTTTTGTCCGCCCTCTGGTATGCAGCATAAAAGCAAATGAAGTAGCAAGCATTACATAAAACCCCCACGGAATAGGCCCCCAATGAAACAATGGGAATGTTGCCTGCCATTCTTCAGGAGTTCCTCCCATTTGGTGTATCCGGCTTTCTTCCGCATACATCGCCCATTCGATTAACGAGTAGAAAATCAGATCGGCGGCAAAAACACTGGTAAATATCATTATTGCCCATTTATAATCAGGGAATAGAGGTTTTTCCATCTTACCCAATCGAATTTTCCCATACTTGGAGAAGGCAATATATAATGTGATTAATACAATGCTCAGCCCCAGAACAATATAAAATGTTCCCAATTGATTGCCCAAAAATCCGCGGATAAGATCAGTTATTTCTGTTGACCTTTCCGGATAGAGGAAAAAAACTATGAACAACGCGGTTACGATAACCAACGGTACAATGATTATTGGTTTGTCCAATAGTTGAAACATGTTTCTAAGTTTTGACATCTTCTCTCCTTTCATTTTATTTCTCTTATCGCAGCCTTACTGCCCTGACTCTCGTAATATCGCGGGTAGGATATTGCAATCTAAATCGATGCGCTCCAATACTCTCAGCTTCGTGCCTTGATCTGGCTTCAACAAGAAAAATCTCAAACCCGGTTCTGCCGCCATGCGACTCCCGATAATGCACATGTACATTATATTTACTTATACTTAGTGCGTTAGGCGCTGCATATTCTGAGGAATAGGCAAAGCTCTCTGCAAAAGCCTCTAATAAAAGAACACATCCGGCTGTTGAAAAAATAAGAAGCAAAAGAAAAATAATTGAAAATAATTTATTTCTCATTATCACTTCTTTTTATACAACTTGTCAGACATATCCAGTCAGCCCTTCGGCTTCCTGATAAAAAAATCTATCAGCTTCTGCAGCCATGCCGGCTTGCTTGTTATAAACTCATACGTGATTTGCGATAACTCGCGGCTTCGCAAATACCCATAGATTTTATGCGGATAGCTTTTCCCATCATAAATATAATTATTTTTTACAGCTATGTCAAGAGGTCTGATATTTTTTGTTGATGGAGCAAACTTTTTTTCAAGATTGCATATAAGCGCAATTTTATCATCAATATCTGCGATATTATACCATTTTTTGCCAATAGCTTCGGGCGTAGGCAGAATAATTTCTTGATCTTCGTGTTTATCATCGCGCGGTTCGTTATCGGAGCTTATCTTGTCATTCGCGCGTTTTTCCTTAAGTTCCAAAAAAGTTTTTTTAATAATAACAGGCCATCCAAGAGGAGAGCCTATGGTAACAAGATAATCTACTTTATATTTTTTCCCGATTTCCATTAGGGTATCATAAGCTATTATTGATCCCATTGAGTGGGCAATAAGCATTATTTGATGCCGCTTATATTTTTTTAGCTTTTCTGTAAGCCTCTGCCTGAATTCTTTTTTGGCATTTACTCCTGGTCTGGCAGCGCAATCACTTGTGTAATAAACATGCAGGTCCGAAAACTTTTTTCCCATAGCAATATCAACAATTTTATCAAGACCTGATAGTTCGCCGTCTCTCAAAAAAATAAAATCAAGCCCTGTTTCTATTGTTTTTCTTATGCCTTCTTTAAGCTGATTTTTTATTTTATTAAAGTCAGTTTCTTCATGAGGTATGTATGGCGTTGATGACAAATACTCAGGATTATTATGATCCCAATTATTGGGATCCTGCGGTGTTTCATAATTAAGGTCTGCCCAATAGACAAGATCAAACTTAAACTTTTTACTTTTATATTTATGTAATCTAAACCCTTCACATAGGGCTTCTTTCCACCATTTTTCAAGAAGTTCTTGCGGGGGCTTGTTATTAAGCCCATGTATTCCGATTATAACTTTTCCCATAGTAAAACACCTTATGTAGCAAACATTATTTATAACCTGGAATATTATAAAGTATATTTAAGAGCATCGTCAATAATACTTTGATGCTTTGTTCTTGGAAAACACAATTTGCATCAAGGCATCACGAAGCCAGTCAACAAACGCATTGCCTGTCATAGGAATATCTTTTTTGCTAACTGACCAAAAAACAAAACTGTCAGGCGATAACCCCAAGGGTTCTGTTTTGCAAGGTCGACCAACGCATCTATCAAATTGTGGAAAGGTATTTCTACTGTTCTGGTTCTATTGTTTTTTGGCAGCTTTAATTTATCAGCCCTATTCCATATCGTTCGGTTATGTGTGTGCAAGCACACTTGCGACCCGCACTTCTTCGCCGGATGTGCAAACTCTGCAACACGGACGTCACTGCCTGGCAGTGGATCTGGCGCAGCGACACGGATGTTATTATCCCGGACTTGTTACGGGGCGCGAAAAAGCGCCAGGCGTTTGCCCGCGGCTCTCGCTTCATTCGGAAATAAGGAATAAAACTTTGCCGGCGATCGGACTTGAACCGATACACCCTCGCGGGCGGCAGATTTTGAGTCTGCTGCGTCTGCCAATTTCGCCACGCCGGCTTGTTGTTTAACCTTAACCGCTTGGTTTTTTTTTGTCAATGGGTTAGGCAAAGGGGATTTGCGTACATCAACCAATTACCGTGCCTTTAAAAAACTCCATCCTGTCTTCAAGAATAGCTTTTAGGTTCTCAATATCTTTCCCTGCCGCAATAATAACCTTCATCCCAAGCTCCGCTGCTTTTGCAGTTGCAATTGGATCAAAAGGCACATTCTTGCCCGGCACCCACTCACTCCCAACCATTTTCTTAAAATCGTCCCAACTAATCTTATCAAGAGGCACAGCATCCGGATTTTTCTTAGGGTCATCGGAAAAAACCTTCGAAATATTCGACAAATTGATTACAGTATCTGCCTTAAACCGCTCGCCAAGCAAAACAGCATCAAAATCCGTTGAAAATCCCGGCTTCCAGCCCGCAGCAACAAGCACCTGCCCCTTAAAACTTATCGGAGCAGTTGGATCTGTAACAACATCATCAGTACAATAATCCGAAAAGAGAGCCTTTAAGAGTTCGCCATTGAGCCTTGTCGCCGCAATGCCTATCCAATCCTGATTATCATTATCAGGCGCAGCTGCGATTTCCCTGTAAGCCTTCTGATAATTGCGCGCAGTCGAGCCGCCGCCCACGACAAAGACCAATTTTTTTGCCCTGCCGGCATCGAGATAATTTTTTACGAGCGCAAGGAAGTTTTTAAGAAATTCCGTGTCAACCTGGTCCGGCACCACAATTGACCCGCCGAGTGATATTATTTTTACTATAAAATTCATAGATTTAAATATATATGTTTGCGGCGACACCAGCAAGGGGCAATCCTACACATACTTATATGATAATTGTTATGTGTAATTGACTTGAAATTGAATTGGAAATATAAGCTGAAAAATAAAAGTCATTGTATAATGTAGATGTATAGTGATAACTACATTCACAGATTTATTATGTTGTGCAAAATTGTAACTTGCAGAATTATGTATTGACAATTATTGATATTGCTAAATACTGAATTCTAAGGTAATGTAGCCCCGAACTTGTTCGGGGCTACATTACCTTAGAATAAAAGGGGGAGTTTATGTCTAATTCTGTTTCAGCGCAAAATTTGGTTGTTATTGATACAATCAAAGAAGGTATTGCAATTGGTGTTAAAAACATCGGCTCAATTCTTGTTAATGTCATTTTATGGATATTAACAATATGGATTCCATATCTTAATGTGGGAACAACAATTGGTTTGACGGCAGGTATTGTTTCAAAAGCAAGTAGAGGCGAAGTTATTCCTATGACAGAAATATTCGATCCAAAATACCGTAAATACATGGGAGAATATTTCCTTGTTTCTGGTTTAGTCAGTCTTGGTATTTGGACAGGAGCGGTTTTCTTTATTATCCCTGGTATTGTAATTGCATTGGCTTGGAGTTTGGCAATTCTGCTTGTAATTGATAAGGGAAAAAACCCGATGGAAGCAATTTCATTAAGTAATAGCTGTACTTATGGCAATAAGTGGAAAATGACCGGGATTTATTTTCTGGTAGGATTAGCATATATAATCCTGATAGCAATATTTGGACTTATTCCAACATTGGGTGTATTGTTGATATTTGCAGCTTCGGTGTTATATATATTTATAAATATTGGCTTGCAAGCAAGTATTTATAAACAGCTTACAGAAGGTATTTAAAAAATACCTTGCCGCAGTTTTTTGTTTGCGAAAAATGCTGCGCATTTTCTTTATCGCAAACAAAAAGCCGTCAGTTACAGCCGGAACATATGTAACAATTATTTTGACGGAGAATAAAATGAAAGCTATATTGTTTGTCTTTGCGTTAATGCTGTTTTTTTCCTGTTCTCACTTTTTGGCAACTATGGAGCCAGCAAGTGCCGGCAATACTGCGAACGAAGAACTTATCATCGGCGGCGCTGTTATCCGAAAATTTGGACCTTTCCAGCGTATACAGGACCCTAGGAGTTCGCGGAGCAGGTGGGGGCATCCGCATATAGGGTATTATTTGCAATCCGAAATAGAAAGTATAAAAAGGATTGTTCTGGATGTATCTCCCAATAGAGCCCCCATGTTTATCAATTGCTGTCATGGCAGGTGGTTACGCAGCAGCCTTGACGGTGTAGAACAACTTGTAAATCTGCAAGAGGTTATAATATCAAGCTCCAGAATTGATGATGTAGATTTTTCCCCTCTTTATAATTTGCAGAATTTAAACAGCATTACTTTGATTGGAGAGAGTCTGAGTTTGACTGCAATTCCTGACTTCAGCGGGCTGGCTTCCAGGGAATCAATACAACGGCTTAGTATAGAAAGAGCAATGTCTCTTGACAACTTGAATAACATTAAACATCTGCCTAACTTGCAAAGAATATTTATCATGAGTCCAGGGATAGGCAGCCTGGAAGGCATAGGCGGTTTGGAGAAACTTGAATCGTTTGAAACCGGGAACGCTTGGGACAGCAGGCTCAGGATAGCTGATATGCTGCCTCTCCCCAATTTAAGGCGGTTAATTTTGGGAGATGTTCGAACAGTAGATATAACGGGAATAGAGCAATTAGTTTCACTTGAAGAACTTGCATTTCTTTGTACCTTTCACGGGCGGCTTAGCCATGTAAAAAACATTCAATATCTTTCAGGGCTGGAAAATTTAAGGTCTTTAAGAGTGGCAATAGCAGAAACTGATGACATTAGCTTTTTTGAAAGCATGAAGGGGCTTGAATCTCTGCACCTGTATAGAGGCAGAATGTATGTTCCCCCCTGTGAGTACGCAATGGCTGAAAGCGCCAGATTGTCAGCCGCAGGTAGCGACCCAATATCTCGCCGCGATTACTGTGATGTTTTCTTGCCGCCGCCCTTGCTGGATATTACTGCCATTGGCAATTTGACTAATTTGACGGATCTTTGGATAACCGGGTTTACTGTGAAAAACATAGCCGCCCTAGATAATATCGAAGGGCTTTGTACAATACACTTAATTCGTTCTGTTCTTAAAGATGATACGGAAGTATCCAGCAAGGAACTGGCATGGTGCTCAGGGCAATAAAATATCAAGCTTGGCAGCTGCGTATACCGTTGTTATGCGTAGTTGCTCTTTTGGAATTATATATACGTTAATTACTTCTTATGGGGTAAAAATATTTATTTTCCATCCTCCCTCACAATAAATATAAGTTCCTGCAAGACTGCCATTTGCTATGTAAAAGGTATCAAAATCTTCGCTAAATGCCCAACCAATCTCAGTTATGTGTGTTTGTCTACCCAATCTCACATTTGAGCCAATGGTAATACTTGTTATTGGATTATCCCGAAATGCAGATATTCCAATATTAGTAACACTGCCTGGGATAATGACACTTGATAGCTTGTTTGCATGAAATGTCCAATCTTCAATAATGGTTATGCTGTCAGGAATTATTACACTCTCAAGTTGATTAAATCTGAATGCACCGCTCCCAATGGATGTTACGCTGTTAGGAATAATCATAGCCGAAAGTTGATTGCGAAAAAATGCATGTCTCTCTATGATAGTCACGCTTTCGGGAATTTTCACACTTGAGAGACGATTGTCCTCAAATGCAAACCCTTCTATTATATTTACACTATCTGGAATTATTATATGTTCAAGCTGATTGCTCCGAAATGCTTGTAATCCAATAATATTTACACTATCGGGGATGTCAATTTTTGTTAACCTATTCCCAAAAAACCCTGAAAGATAAGTAACGCTATCAGGTATGACTATGTTTGTGAAATTATTGTGCGAAAATGCATCGCGTCCAATATAAGTTACACTACTTGGAATTACTATGTTGCTAAGTTGATTTTCATGAAATGCAAATTGCCCGATAGTGGTTATACCATAAGAAAGCCCTACATATGAAAGCTGATTGAATGAAAATGCAAAGTTCCCAATTTCTGTTACGCTTTCTGGAACTATCAAATGAGTGAGTTTGTTCATATAAAATGCCGCTTCTCCAATATTTGTAACACTATCAGGGATTAACACGCTGGTAAGTTGATTACCAGCAAATGCCAAATCTCCAATAACTGTTATACTATTTGGAATAATTATGCTGGTAAGATGTTTTTCCAGGAATGCTCTATATCCTATAGCAGCAACAGGCATATTTCTTATATATGAGGGTATGCGAACATCACTTTTTTCACCAAGATAGCGGCTAATAGATACCGATTTGCCATCTGGCATAATAGATACTTCAAAATCATTTTCATCATCATATAGCGCCTTAGCAGAGATAATTGATTCATTCAATTCTTCCAAAAAAACTATTTGTGTCTGTAAAGGTTCTCTGGGGCTCCTGGTACAGCCTAAAAAAGCAGATACTATAGATATAAGCACAATCAAAAAGACAATTAATATAAAGCATCTTTTCATAAATTTATAGTTTACTCTGTTTTTAATATAATGCCTAGATTAATGTTGCTTGGCTTAGTGTTTCTCTTCAAAAATCCTAATTTATTTTCAGGAATTAACTTAGCATACCTTGTGCAATTGCGCATAACAAATGATATGCACAATACGCCAATTTTGGTTAAAAATGAACTTGAAAATCGAAGAAAAAAACAAAAAAATTCAAAATCTTTATTGACAAAAAAAATAATTTTACCTATTCTGGGAGAGTAAAAATTCTCAAAATCTTAATTAGGAGGTTTAGGTGAGCTTGCGTGAAATAGTAGACACGGACAGTGACCCTGACGGTAGTAGAAACAATACCGCGGGCTTGCATAAACTGTCCGCAAATTACCGCTAGAAAGACAATTTACAGCAAAAGTTTTTTGTTCTAAAACAGTCTCAACTGTTCTGTGTCCTCACAAAAGTGCTTAATGAGCATAAATTACAGGAGGATACTCAAATGAAAAATGAAGTTTTTACAATTATTAATGGAGATTTTATTGATATCTCTAAAATGAAAAAAATTCTACAGGATATGAATACTGTAGATATAGCAGAAGTATTTGATGATTTATCGAAAGAAAAAATCATACAATTATTCAGAATTTTGCCCAAAAACATTGCAGCCGATGTTTTTGCATATGTTGACAGTGAACAGCAAAAGGTTATCATCGAAACGCTTACTGATATAGAAATAGGCGAAGTTATGAGTGAGCTTTTTGTTGATGATGCAGTTGACTTTATTGAAGAAATGCCTGCCAGTGTCGTAACCAGAGTGCTTGCAAATGTTCCCGCTGAACGGCGAGAAGTGATCAATCAATTACTAAAATATCCCAAAAACTCTGTTGGCAGCATAATGACAACAGAATTTATCTACCTGAAAGTCAGTCATAAGGTTGCACGAGCATTTGAGGTTATTCGTAAGAGAGGCATAAAAAAAGAAACAATTTATACTTGTTATATTATAGATGAAAATCGAAAACTTGTGGGAACAGCATCTATCCGTGATCTTTTACTTGCAGAACAAGATCAAGATATAACCGAAGTAATGGATACAAATGTCATCTTTGCAAATACGATGGACGACAAGGAAACATTGGCCATTAATTTTAACAAGTATGACTTTCTGGCAATGCCTGTAGTTGACAATGAGCACAGGCTGGTTGGGATTGTAACTGTAGATGATGCTCTTGATGTTCAGGAGCAGGAAGCTACAGAGGATATTGAGATCATGGCTGCCATTACGCCATCTCATGAGCCATACCTGAAAACAAGTGTTCTAACGCTGACAAAAAACCGTGTCGTTTGGCTGCTTGTATTAATGTTGACCGCTACTCTAACTGCAATAATCATTGAAGGTTTTGAAGACGCTATTATGGTATTTCCGGCTCTTGTAGCATTTATTCCAATGCTTATGGATACAGGAGGCAGTGCCGGCTCTCAGAGTGCGGTGCTTATAATTCGTGGTATGGCCTTAAATGAGGTCAGAAAACGAGATATATTGCTGGTATTTTGGAAAGAAATTCGTGTAGCGGCATTATGCGGCGCTGCTCTTGTTGCAGTTAATTTTGGTCGTGTTATGATTATGAATCAAGATTTTGTACTTGCTCTTGTAACTTCACTGGCTTTATATGCAACTGTTATTATGGCAAAAACAGTAGGCTGCCTACTGCCTATTGGAGCAAGGTTAATAAAAATGGATCCAGCAGTAATGGCTTCTCCAGTTATTACAACAATTGCAGATGTTTTGTCATTAATAATTTACTTCAATCTTGCACGGATTATCATGAATATATAACCATGGTTTTAAGTTAGGAATTAAAAATTGTAAAGGGCGTATACCGTTTAGCAAGCAGTATACGCTGCGCCGCCTGTTCGGCGGCTCGGGGTTTGAAAAACCGCAGTCGGGCGGTACGCCCTTTGTGCGGTTTTCTCTTATAAGGCGGGATGGAATGTCGTCAACTTTGAACGATGTGCGCAAATCGGATATGCCAAAGACGCGGCTGCGGTCGCTTTGCGCGTGCTTTGCACGTAATACCATTTTTTTACCACTGTTTCTATAAATATCCTCCAAAGGATAATAAGGTAATGTAGCCCCGAACTTGTTCGGGATGCTGCGCAATTTATTCTCGATTGAATAAATCAGCGGTTCTCAAAGCAAAGTTAAACGCCAGCCAGTGCTTTTTATGACCATTTTAAAATAATGATAAAAAAAGTTTGTAACTTTTCCCAATAATAATAGCTTTTTATGGAGAAAAATGTAATCACTACTATGGAGAAAAATGTAATCACTACTATGGAGAAAAATGTAATCATACGTATATTAACGCTGTCTGTTCCGGGTTTGATCCTTACCTTTGTCATTGTAAACACAATGCAAAACTCCGCTGTTATCTTCGCGGTCCTTGCGATCCTTATAATCGCCTTGCTTGCCCTGGCCGCGTTATTTTCCGTACGTTTTGTAAAACAGGAGGAGAGCCGCATTAGCGCTGATATGCTGAGTGATTTTATTGACAGCGTACCGATGGGTGTTGAAATTTTTGACAAGGACTGCAACTGTCTCGAGGTCAATAAGGCTACGGAAATCATATTCAATACCACCAGGCAAGAATATTTAAACAATCCAGCCAAGTTTTTCCCGAAACTCCAGCCGGACGGCAAAGATTCAAAGCAATTTTTAAAGGACACTAACAGAGAGGCCGTGGAAAAAGGCAGCAAGAGTTATGAATTTATGTACCAGCTTGATGACGGAACGCTGTTTCCGGTCATGGAATTCTCCCAGCGGATAATGATTAACGGCGTAGCTTATGTTGCCTGTTATACCCAGGACATGCGCGATGCATATAAGCTAAAAGAGATTGAACGCGAGCACCAGGAAAGGGTACAAAGCATACTTGATGCCTCGCCCTTAGTCTGCGCCATCTTTGACAAGGACTCTAACTGCATTGAAGTCAACAAGGCAGTAGAAACAATGTTCAACGCGACCAGAGATGAGTATATGAATAATTTCGACCAGTTTTTGCCGCCCTTCCAGCCGAACGGCAAAAACTCCATGCAGCATTCAATTGACTGTATCGCTCAAGCTTTTGAAAAAGGGTTTGCCAGTTACGAGTTTCTGTATCAGCTTAAGGATGGAACTCCGCTTCCGGTGGAGGAAATATCGCGACGCATAACGATAGGCGGACAGAATCATATTGTCTGTTATATCCGCGATCTGCGCGAATATAAAGAGCTGGAAAAAACGGAACTGCTGGCAAAAAAGATGCAGGTATTGGCAGAAAAGCTCCACGAATGTGTCCAGCGCCAAACTTCTGCCCTTTCCCAGTCTTCAACTTCCATCGAAGAAATGATTGCCAACATCCGCTCGGTTACTGAAACTTTGTCCAAAAACGCAAAGAACGTTAAAGAACTGGAAGAAGCCTCGGAGGTTGGACGCTCTGGTCTTGGCGGAGTTGCTGCTGATACTCAGGAGATTGCCCGTGAGTCGGAATCCCTCCTTGAGATCAACTCGGTAATGGCGAATATAGCCAGCCAGACCAACCTGCTTTCGATGAACGCTGCAATAGAAGCAGCCCATGCCGGAGAGAATGGCAGGGGCTTTGCTGTGGTCGCTGACGAGATACGCAAGCTCGCCGAATCTTCCGGCAATCAGTCCAAAACAATCAGCGGGGTACTGAAAAAAATTAAAGGTTCTATCGATAAAATAACCAGATCAACAGAAGATCTTCTGAATAAATTTGAAGCGATGAACAGCGGTATCATAACTGTCGCGGAACAGGAAAACAGTATCCTAAGGGCAATGGAAGAGCAGGGACAGGGAAGCAAGGAAGTGCTAGAGGCCATAAGCGAAGTAAATAAAATTACCCATCAAGTAAGAGATGCTTCAGAGCAGATGCTTGAAGGCGGCAAGAGCGCGTAAGAGAAGCAAATATAAGTAAGTGTAGATACCTGTCAAGTCTTTATTTACCGGCGAAGCGAGAACCGCGGGCAAGCTGCCTGGCGGTCGCTTTGTGCGAATACCTTTTATTTTAGATTATTTCTGTTTTCAATTTTGCGGTACGCCGCGCCGCAGCGCTCAATATCATTTCCGAATGCCTAAAACCGCTTTACTTTTTATGTCTTTATAAATACTTTATTATAGATAAGAAAAGTAACCATGATATTTAGAAAAATTGGCAACCTTATAAAAGGTATGCTACCGCAACCTTTTGTTCGCCTCCTCGCTCGGTCATGTGCAAGCTCTGCTTGCCCGCGACCCTCGCTTTGTCGGCGAATAATCGACTTTATACTCAGCTTTTTTCGCAAAAAAAGCGCGCCAACGAGATTCACAGAAGAAAAATGGCAGGAGGATTTTTCCAAGCCGCAGAAAAGCCGTTTTGCAAACGAAACAGCGGAAAAATATAGTTCAGAAATAATCCCCGGCTCAGGGCTGCTTTTAAAAATAAAAAGCAAAAATCTCTTTGCCTGGTGTCAGGCTCCGGACTCCAATTACTGCGATTTTGATGCAGAGTGTTCCTTCGAGTTTAAGACAAACGCCTACTGTTCGGGCGGAATGATTTTTCGAATGGGAAATGATTTTAACTATTACTATTTTCTGGTTTCAAACAAAGGTTATTTCCGGGTCGATTGTGTTTTTAACAACAACCCCATAAAGCTTATTGAGTGGACGCAGTTTACTTTGCCAATTGAATCTGCTGTTACGCTTCGGGTAACAGCATGGAGCAATTATTTTCTTTTCTATATAAACAATACGCAGGTCGCGAAACTCAATGACGAGACAATAGGCAATGGAAGTATAACTTTTTGCGCGCAAAATTATGATACATCGCCGGAAGCGGAAATCCTGTTCACGAAAATTAATATTAATTCTATTCCTGATGATGTTGAAAAGGCTTATTCCGAAACCAACGAAATTCCTCTTGAGCAGAGACTTGTTCTTGCAAAATCTTTTTTCGGCAACGGAAAGTTTTTGCCTGCTGCAGTGCAGATGAAGTCCTATCTTGGCGGAATTGACAAAGAGGATATAACAGACGAACATTTGGGTTTTTACGGGGAAATTCTTCTAAATCTTGGGATGTTTGATGATGCTTTAAAGCAGTTTAACGAAGCCCTTGAGAAAAACCCAGCAGAAAAGAACTATATTCTCGAAAAAGCCAATATATTGTACAGGCTTGGAAACTACGAAGAGCTAAAAATATTTCTTTTGGGTAAAGAGAATATACTTAAAGATAATGCTGTGTACTGGAATCTTCGCGGTCACAGTATGTTCTTTCTTGGAAACAGCGAAGCTGCTGCAAAATTTTATAAAAAAGCAGCAGAAATGGATAAAGAAAACCCTCTTTATTTTATAAATTTGGCAAAATCTTACGAAGCTTTTGGGAAAGAGGAAAAATCTGCTTTTGCCTATGCAGAGGCAAGCAAGCTTTTTTTTCGTCAAAATAATTATCCCGAAGCAGAGGACAGCGCAGCTTTGGCGCTTAAAAAAGATAATTTGGCGAGCAATAAAGAAACAGCGGTAAAAGCAAAGGGCGTTATTGCCAAAATTTCGTTTTCGCAAGGAAACCTTCTAAAGGCAGAAGAAGAGTTTAAAAATCTTATAGAAACAGCTCCGGAGCTTTGCGGCAGCGAGATATTTTTTCTTTATGGACTTATCAGATTAAACCAGGGAAAACAGGAGCAAGCTGTTTCCCTCATAGAAAAAGCCTGCGAAAAAGAAGAGTATTACCTATATTGGTATAAGCTTGCTGAGATATTTTATTCAACAGGCCGCAATCCGGGACCTGCTTTATCAAAAGCATATAAACTTGCGCCCGATGATATATGGGTAAACAATCTTTTGGGAGAAATAGCTCTCCGGAAAAATGACACGGAAAAAGCAGAAAAATATTTTGGAAAATCGTTTTCTCTTGGCAAAGAAAGCTGCGAAATAATCCCTGCCATCAATTATTCGGAAACCCTGATTATCAATAACAAGGTGGAGCAGGCGCTTGCTGTTTTAGAGGCTTTTCCAAAAGATGATGATAAGGAAATTCTTTTGCAAAAAGGCAAAATATACGGGCTGCTTGGAAAAGGCTTGGCTTCGGAAAAAATGTATAAAAAAGTTATTACTCTTTATCCCAAAGACAAAGATGTAATAAAAGCATTGGCTTCGTTTTATTATAATTCCGAACAATATGGCAAAGCAGAGGAAGTTCTTGCAAAAGCCGATAATCTGGAAAAAGACAGCGCTCTTCTTAATATCGCAGGTAATATTGCAAGAGTTGTTGGTAATTTTGAAGCAGCGTTTGATGCTTATGAAAAAAGCCTTGCTCTGACGTACGATCCTGTGGTTGCTCTCAATTATATAGAAGGATTGTGCGAAATTCTTAATTTTAAAGGAGCGAAAATTAAGCTTAACAAATATTTTGGAAATAGCGCGAATGCAGGGACCGACGCTAATAAGGCAAGGCTGGAGCGCCTGCGCGCAAGAATCGAAAATAAAACAGAAATTAAGCTGACTTGTGCATCTTGCCATAAAAAGTGGAGCGTCCCCAAGGATGCAGCGGATATGGATTCAGACAAAAAATTAAAACTGATTGGCGACCCGGATCCTTCTTCTCCTGCTGGGAAATGCCCCTCGTGCAGCAAAATATATTGTGTAAAATGCGCAACTGAATGGCTGAAAGACGGGAAATTCAAATGCCGCGAGTGCAGCGAAAGCCTTAAACTTTCGGACAAGTATTTGCGCTATCTTGCGCTCGAAGCTGCTTCAAAAAACTAAAGCCCTTGTACAATCCGCCATTGCTGACTGCCACCAGTTTGGGCACTGATGCGGAGGCTTGAGGCTGGTGCGTGCCCACGCTAGAAACTTCGTTGCGACGTGCCGCAGTGTCAACGAGGACTCTCTGGCGAATCGCAACATCCGCAAGCCTATAGGCTAAATGGCGCCATCAGTAATGGCGGATGGAATAAAATATGACAGCGGGCTATTGACAAACAATATTGTTTTGATAAACTAGAAATAAGAGTGAGATTATAGTGAAATCAGGTAGAAAACTTTTTATTTTATTGTTTAGTGTATTGGTTGCGTCAAATGCATATTCTCAGGAAGTCCGTACTGCAATGGATTTTTTTAACCAGGTGGCAAGCAGATATGCGGCGATTGAGGATTATCAGGCAAATATTACAATAACAAGAGGCAACACGGTAATGACAGGTGTTCTTTCTCACAAGGCGCCTAATTTGCTGCGGATTAATTTTACAAGACCGGAAGATCAGGTTATTGTATTTAATGGGGAAAGACTTGTGGTATTTATACCCAGATTCAGGGTAGTTATGTCGCAGCATACGAATCCAAGGGACCATATCGCGGTCGGAGCTTCACTTGCTACCAGAGACGGGCTTGCGCTGCTTAGAAGAAATTATACTATAGCATTTTTTGAAAGTCCTAACCCTGTTCCGCTTGACAGAGGCGTTCCGGGAAGTGAAATGGTTACAAAGCTTAGGCTTGTGTGGAGATCAACAGAAGAAGGATTTCGTCAGATTGTGCTTTCGGTTGGAGAAAACGGACTTATAAGGCGCTTTGTTGGTACTACGCCTGAAAATGATGTAATACAGTTTGATTTTCTGAATATTGCTGTAAATCAGGGGATACCTGCTGCAAGATTTGATTTTAATCCGCCGCCCGGAGCAAATACTTTTGAAAATTTTTTGTTTGAGCCAAGAAGATAAATTAGATAGATATAAACACAGGAATTAATATGGAATCGATAGGACAGAAATTTAAAGATGCAAGAAAAGAAAAAGGACTGTTTATCGAACAGGTTGCCAGAGAAACAAATATTTCCAAAAGATATATTGAAGCTATAGAAGAAGAAAATTTCGAAGAATTTCCAGGAGAAGCGTATCTTTTTGGATTTTTGCGCTCTTATGCATCGTATCTTGGACTAAACTCCGAAGAAGTTATAAATCTTTATAGAAATACAAAAATACAAGAAGAGCCAATTCCCAACGAGCTTATTGTAAAAAAGCGCTCTTTTCCTGTTTTGCCTGTTGCTATAACCGCAGCAGTTCTTCTTGTTGCGGCAGGCGGAACGTATTTATTTATTAATAAAGACAATTTTTTTGAACCAAGAACAGCTGTAACTCAAAATAGAAATAACGGGGTTTTTACTGGTTCTGAATTTGAAATGAACACTGCCTTTATGGAGAGGCGTTTTGCAAGAGGAGATTCTGTTATTGTAAGGTCCGACGGCGTTCCTCATAGAATTATTATAAGAGAGACTTCGGGCGAAAAGGTATTGCTCGAATTCCCTTTGGGAACTGTTGAGCTTGCAGAAGGGGAAGAAGTTTTACTGGATATTACCGGGGACGGGAATAATGATATACTAATTGCAGTACGGGGTATTGGCGCAGCGGGCAGAAGCGCTGTATTAAAGTTTGACAGAAATGTAGAAGCGCCGGCAGCAGCAGAGCCCGAAATTACTGCTGCTACGGCTGCTGCTGCCGTAACTCCTGCTGTAACCACGCAAGCCGCAACAATTGCAGCAACAGCGGTGGTGGCTCCTGCTGCAGCCGTCGCACCGGCTGCACCACCTGCAACGGCGCCTGCTGCGCCAGCGGCAACTGCTGCAACGACACCCGCTGCAGCTACAACTGCGAGACCGAGAGGCGAAGCTGTTATACTTGAATCTGCAACTATGCAGCCTTTTCAGGTAAATCTTAATTTTAGAAGAGCAGGCTTTGTGAGATACGAGGCTGATAACGGAGCAAGGGTAGAGAGATTTTTCAACAGAGGCGAGACTTTCAGTCTTGATGTTTCAAGAGAGATAAGAATCTGGGTTTCCAATGCGCAGGCAGTGTCTGCTACCATAAACAATATTGAGCACAGTTTTGGAACTCCGGGAGCTGTATCTGCACAAACAATAGGCTGGAGTACAAGTCCGTCCGGCGGGTATGTTATCAGATCAGTGCCTTTTAACTAAGGACCCGCTGATTTATTCAATCGAGAATAAATCAGCCTTACCTTATTATCCTTTTTTCGTAGTTTTCTGCAAGAAAACGAGAAAAAATGTGGAAGCACTGATTAGAGTCAAATTTAATCAGTGCTTCCCT
>JGI20163J15578_10000147_pt1 | contig 28341 bp, 23 predicted proteins | sample TergutCu122P1_FD_15578 | JGI IMG/M metagenome (IMG submission 15578)
CTTTCTCAATTAACATTGCCGCCAATGGTGACGGGTGAAAGTTTTGCAATGGAATACGCCATCGAACGCATTCTGGAGTACAGCACATGGCCGTCTGTTACGATGCAGTCCGGCCTTGTGTATCCGCAAGAGGAACTGCTTGACATAATGCGCGAATTTATTACCGGCAGCAAAACAGCCCGGGAATCCGCCATGGAAATGGAGAGCAGTATGGCCGCGTGGTTTGATGCAGAGCGTGGAGAGATAGCGGAAATAGAAGAAGCACAGGAGCCAGAGTATGAACCCCGGGAGTTACCTATCCGCAGATTAACTGTGCGCACAAGCAACATGCACACGGCGGTTATCCGGCAAGCAGCGGAAGCCATAAACCAAAACTGGCAGGCAATGGGCAAACCGTACCTATTTTACGTGGATATTGAGGAGCATGCTTGGCAGGATTGGCAAGGGGCAGATGCGCGTAAAACACGCCTGCAGACGGAACTTATGGCAGGCCTGGGGCCGGATATGTTTTTATTTAACGATCACGAAATGCACTCTCTTGCGGCATCCGGCTTTTTGCGCAATATTTACGAACTTATTGACGCTTGCCAGTTTACAAACCGGAGCGATTTTTTTGAGCAAGCCCTGCAGGCCTTCGAAATTAACAACGGGCTTTACATGTTTCCGGTTGCATTTGGCTTCCAGCATATTGGGGTAAACGCCAACCTTCCACAGGAATTTTTAGACCGCTTTGCTCAGAAAGAAAGCATCAACCTTATGGAAATGATGCAATTTTATTTAGATCTTATGGATGCCCATGGTGACGAATGGGGCGATTTTAAATTTTATGCCGGTGACCTTATTACCCGTACGACATATGCCCTACAAACGGCCATGGGTGGGTTTGTGGATTTTAACACCCGCACCGCCAACCTTACATCCCCGGATTTTATCGCCTTTTTAGAGCTTATGGCAACAATTTACGGAAGTGACTGGGATGCGGAACTTATGAGTTTTGGCCTTATAGGCACACCCGGTTGGTTGCGTGAGATGGCTCAATACCATATTTTTTTTAGCCAAAGTGTAGGCATAAACGCAGTTAGCGCGTTTTTTACCGCAGATCCTCCAATTTTTATGCATCACATCCCACATGTAGATAATTACGGCAGGCTGTTATTAAGGTATCCGTTGGACATGTGGGAAACATGGGCCGGTATTTGCATTACAACTGCCGGTGACGGGGAATTGGCATGGGAGCTTACCCGTCACATGATTTATGCTTACACTAACCCAGTTTTGCGTGCCACGTTAGTACCCGGCGGTGGTTATACTGTGTGGGGTAATCGATCCCTTTCGTCACCTATTTTGCGTCATCTTGCCCCGGCCCATGCTTTGCGCGTTTTTGAACACGCGTTTGAAACATATGGCAACCGTATGCAAAGGTTCGTAGGCTTCGACGACGAAGCAGAACGGGCACGGCAATTTGAAAACGCCGTAAACCGCATCGCACAATTAAACGAAATGCCAATGGGAATGCTTTCGCCAATGATTCCGTGGTTTCTTATTGAAGACCATTTTGACCAATTCCGCCATGGGCTAATCACCGCGGAAACCGCAGCACAGCGGATGCATAATGCGGTGTCGCTGTGGTTGATTGAGTAGTAATTTTACAAGATTATTTCACTCACAGAGGCACAGCGTTCACGGAGAAAATCTTTAAATTTTCTGTCTTCCTCTGTGAACTCAATGCCTCTGTGAGTGAAATTTAACCGAAAGGAGTAAAGTGTATAAAGCCGAAACTCGTTTATACAATACCCTTCACTTTTTTTGTTGCAACCATTTTTGCTCTATCTGACTTGTACACCCCCTGATATCAGGGGGTGTTGTCCGGCCTTGCATTTTTGCAAATTTCGGGTGGTTGATAACCGCCCCTACAGCATAAAACACGCATTTTACTCATTCCTCACAAAACAAACGTGCCAAAACTCTAATTTTGTGTTATCATTATCACAACAACAAAACACCGGGGAGCAACATGAACAGAGATTTAACACAGGGAAAAATACTTGGCACCCTTGTCCGCCTTGCGTTACCAATTGCAGGCGGACAAATTATGACCATGGCATATAGTTTAATGGACATGTTTTGGCTGGGACGGGTTTCCGGCTATGCCCTTGCAGCTGCAGGAGTTGCAGGGCTTTTTATGTGGCTGTCTGTGGGGCTTATGCTTATTGGCCGCGTAGGGGCGGAAGTTGGGGTTGCCCAGGCCCGGGGCGGCGGCGACATTGATGCCGCTTACCGGCACTCCCGCGTCGCCGTTTATGTCGCGGCGGTTTTGGGAATATTGTACGGGGCTTTTTTGTTAACTTTCCGTAACCCGCTTATCGGCTTTTTCAACTTTCAAGAAGCCCACGTAGCTGCAGATGCCGTAACATATACGGCAATTACCGCCGTCGGTATGCCCGCCATTTTTGTCACATCGGCCATTACAGGGGCATTTGTGGCTTCCGGCAACGCGCGTACGCCTTTCCTAATTAGCGCGGGCGGCTTGTTGTTAAACATGGGCCTAACGCCGCTGTTTGTTTTCCCGTTGGGGATGGGGGTTGCAGGCGCAGCCATTGCCAGCATTATCGCGCAAAACCTTGTGCTTATCGTAATCCTTACAGCACTAAAAACCTCTAAGAACCGCCCATTTGAAAAATACCGGCTGTTGGCAAAAGTAAAATTACGGACAGTTATTGACGATTTGCGTAGTGGTACCGCAAACAAAATTTTTAAGCTCACCCTTCCCGTTTGCCTGGAAAACACCGCCTTTCCCCTGCTAACCATGATTACCACCCGCTTCGAAGCAGGCTTTGGTGCCCATGCCGTGTCCATGAGCAGGGTCGGTACCCAGGTGGAATCCCTTTCCTGGCTGGTTGGGGCCGGTTTTGGCGCGGCCCTTACGGCTTTTGTAGGGCAGAATTTTGGCGCGGGCAAGCACGGCCGCATTTCTACGGGAGTGAAATACACCACAGTTCTTTTAATATTGTGGGGGGCTTTGGTAACACTAATAATGTGGTTTGGCGGCGGTGTAGTTTTCGAAATTTTCTTGCCGGACTATGCCGCAGACCCGGACAAACGCAGGCTTTTTATCACATACATGCGCATTTTGGCTGCTTGTCAAGTTTTCGCCAATCTGGAATATGTGGCCACCAACGCATTCCGGGGGAAAGGGCGCACAATCCCGCCTTCTGTGGTTAACATCACAAGCAATGTAATTCGCGTACCATTGGCATTCTTCCTGTCCCTTACGCCCTTGGGGCTGCTGGGGATTTGGACGGCAATTTCATTTACAGGCGGTTTAAGAGGGGTGTGCGGCTGTATCTGGTACTGGATAGACGGGAGGAGGAGCAAAAACACAGGCGGATAATATCCGCCCCTACAACCGCGATACCACCATGTTTGAAACTAAACTGCCATATAAATATTTTGAAAGGAAAATCACATAATGAAAACAAGAAAAACACGCATTGTCGCAATTGCACTAACCCTGGCCATGTTTGTGGCAATTTTACCTGCGCAGGCTTTGGCGGCCACACTCCCCGGCTACGAGGACGCCCCCGTTATACCAAGCATAACCATACGCCCGCCGGGCATATTTGAAGACGATGACCTAACCATCACATTTACAAATGTACGCGACGCAATTGGCCGCGCAGATATTATGACCCAGTCACAAATTTGGTTTTACCTACAGCCAAATGGCTCCATCAGCTTTAACCGGGACATCGAGCTAATTTCCCGCCTGGACCCGGACGGCGAGCATTTTGAAACAATATCCCTCCGCGCAGGTGAAGTATTGGAAATATACCCCCTGGCGTCCGCAATGAATTTCTATGGGGAATTAATGCTTAGCTTCCACTACGGCAACTTCCCCGTGCCGCCGGAATACACCCCAAGCGGGGATTTGGAAGGCCTTTACAGAAGCCATGCGATTGTGTTTAAAGTGGCTCATTATCCTACGCATGTACCAATATTGTTTGATTGGGTGCAGCGGGTTTCGGACTATAATGTGGAAAAAACAACAACCGTAAGCCGTGTTTTACGCTTCGCAATGGGTCACAGGACTTTTACCGACAACGGTGTACCTTATAAATTGGAAGCTTCGCCGTTTATCGTAAACGGGCGTACAATGGTACCCCTGCGGGTAATTGTCGAAGCCCTTGGCGCGACCGACCTTAACCACAACGCCGGGGTTATCACCTTTGTGTTAAACGGCAGAGCCATAACCATGACCGTTGATCAACCCCTTCCAAATAACATGGGTACACCGGTTATTATCGCCGGGCGCACATTTGTGCCGCTGGCCTATGTAATGGGCGAAATTGGCGCGGAAGCAAGATGGGACAGCTACGCCCGCGCCGCCTACATTTATATTTGACACTTTAATTGCTTGACAACCCGCGTAGTGGGAAACTGTAATTTAGTTTTGCTATTCGCCAAAATATGATATACTTTCACAAAAATTAATATTCTGTGGAGGTAATTATGATTTACAAAACCGAAGGCGTCTGCTGTAAGGAAATTCACTTCGAAGTTGAAAACGGAATTATTACAGAGTTGGAGTTTATAAACGGCTGCAACGGCAATTTAAAAGGCATTGCGCAACTGGCAATAGGCCGCAAACCGGAAGAAATTATTGAAGCCGTAAACGGCATCAAGTGCGGCACCCGCGAAACTTCCTGCCCGGACCAACTTGCGAAGGCATTGTCACATAAATAAAAAAGCTGTCTCGTTGGCCAGAAAACAGTATTTTCTTACCTGACGAGACAGCTCCTAATTTTTGATTTCATTAATCTTAGGTAATTTCCTGATGCTTGGTGCAAAAAACAGAAACATACCAATTAGAACGTATACAGCACCTTGTAGAATAAATACGTGGTGTACCGATGATACGACACTCCCTATTACACCACCCGCCAGTGCACCTGCTGCGCCAAAAAGTGCAGTAAATGTGGTATTAACCGTGTTCACACGTGCAACCATATTTTCGGATGGCGTTTTCTGTATAAGGGTACGCCTTATCATCCCGGAAAAGCCAAGTATAATGCCATATACAAAGTTTATCACAAGACCGCCTATGTAACTCATAGGCAGTACATATGCAAAACCAATACGTAAGCTTCCTGCCACAATCCATACAAGGCAAATAAGCACCCCAACGCGGAACTTATCGCCCACAAGCCCCGCAAGGGTTGACGAAAAAAGCCCGGCACTAAGCATTACTACGGTTATAACAACAAAACCCTGCGCCCCAATATGTGTTGTTGCAAATTCCGGCAAGTTTGTGTAAGCAACATCAAGAAAAAAAGATACCGCAATGCCCGCAATTAGAAAATACAGTAGAAAGTTAGTACGCTGCACAAAGGACGCACCTTCTTTTAGTTCGGCCAGATACTTTTTGAATATCTGCTCTTTTTGAACGCCCTCTGTTTTTCTGTCTTTAAGAAAAAATGTAGTCATAAAGGCTAATACTATAAATATTGCAGAAAGGGCGTAAATATATGTGTGGCTCACCCCTTCGCCCAAGGCACCAAACAACAATGCGGCTATAATTAACCCACCTACTGTTGCGGCAATGCTTATAAGCGAGTTTGCCCTCATAATTTCGTCATCATCTACAATTTTGCGAAGGAAAGCCTCGCCCGAAGGTGCTTCAAAAACCTGGGCAACAGTGTAACAAAGAATAGTAACAAACAGAACCCAAACGCTTAGGGTATCTAAGAATGACATAAGAACAAGCAGCCCAATGGCAATAAACTCAATTAAAGTGGTCAGACGCATTGCATTAACTTTGTTTGCACGGTCAATTACAGGGCCAACGGCAAAAGCAAAAAAATGCGGTGCCATCATCAAAAATGAAGCAATGCCGGTATATATTGGGTTTTCATAAAGCAAATGAACGGTCAAAAGCATAAAAAGCCGAAATATGCCGCCACCCAAACCGGAAAATACTTGGTATATCAATAGTCCACAGAACATCCTATTTTTCTTTAATAGGGTTATCAATAACACACTACCTTTCTTGCGCCTTCTATAAGGCAGAAATACAGCGAACAAGGGAGGTTTTGCCCGCGCCGCTAAGGCCGATAAAGCCAAAACCTCCCCCATTGAGCCTATACCAAAGAAAGAGCAAGTTCCATCATTTGTGTAAAGGTTGTTTCCCGCTCTTTGGCGGTTAACTGCTCTTCACGAGAGAAAACTTTGTCTGAAATTGTGCATATACACAGGCCATGTTTACCGGCGCGGGCAGCATTCGAGTACAAAGCGGCGGCTTCCATTTCCACGGCAAGTACACCCATGTTTAACCATCTTTCCATACCGCCGTCATTGCTGTCGTTGTAGAAAACATCACTGGTTAAAAGGTTGCCCGCCTGTAGTTTAATGCCCATGGCGTCCGCTGTTTTACGCGCCTTTAGCATCAGTTCAAAAGATGCAATTGGTGCAAATGTACCCGGGCAAGCGGCGGTAATGGCTGGATAGTGAGATTCCGTACACGCACCCACGCCCATAACAATGTCACCAAGTTCCAGGCTTTTATTAATAGAACCGGCAGAGCCTACGCGGATAATGTTGTCCACACCGTAAAAATTAAACAGTTCGTATGAATAAATTCCCATAGACGGACAGCCCATTCCGCTGCCCATTACAGACACGGCCTTGCCGTTGTACGTACCGGTATAACCAAGCATACCTCTAACTTCGTTTACTTGTGTTAGTTCTTGCAAAAAATTTTCCGCGATAAATTTTGCGCGTAAGGGGTCACCGGGCATTAAAACCGTTTTGGCAAACGCGCCATGTGGTGCGCTAATGTGCGGAGTTGGTATTGACATAAAAAATCTCCTTCCGGAAAGTAAATTTAGTGCTACAATAAGAGTATAGTATGTCACAAACATTGTCAAATTACTCTTTCCTAAACAACAAAACAATTGTATTATAGTACCAACAAATTTTTAGAAGGAGTCGGAAAATGAAAAGAATTAAGATTGGTAACAAACTGGACGCATCTGCAGTGTCAATGGGGTGTATGCGTATCCCAAGTATGGAGCGCGGCGCAATTGCCACTATCGTAAAAACCGCAATTGATGGCGGCATCGACTTTTTTGACCATGCGGATATTTACGGCGGCGGAAATGCGGAAACCGTTTTTGCCACAGCTGTTAAAGATTTAGGCATTGCCCGTGACAAAATGCTGATTCAAACAAAATGCGGCATACGCAACGGGTTGTTCGATTTTTCAAAAGAACACATTATTACATCTTTGGAAAACAGTTTGCAGCGGCTGGAAATGGATTATGTAGACGTGTTTCTGCTTCACCGCCCCGACACTTTAATGGAGCCGGAAGAAGTGGCAGAAGCCTTTGAAACCCTTCACAAGGCAGGCAAAGCAAGATATTTTGGCGTAAGCAACCACAACGCCGGGCAAATTCGCCTGTTAAACAAATATCTGGGCAGCAACAAAATCATCGTTAACCAGCTGCAATTTTCACCTGCCCATACAGGCATGATTGACGTTGGCCTTAACGTAAACATGACAAACCCGCCGTCTGTAGACCATGACGGAAGTATTTTGGAATTCTGCCGCTTGGAAGACATTACAATTCAGGCATGGTCACCTTTCTTGTACGGTTTCTTTGAAGGCGTATTCCTTGGAAGCGACAAGTATCCGCAGCTTAACAAGGCCATTGACGAAATTGCCGCAGAGAAAAATATTACTGCCGAAGCGGTTGTGGTTGCGTGGATACTTCGTCACCCGGCAAAAATTCAGGCAATACCCGGCACAACAAACGCAGACCGTCTAAAAGGCATTTGTGAAGGCAGTTCTGTAGAGTTAACCAGGGCAGAATGGTACAAAATTTATTGCGCGGCGGGTAATGTTTTGCCGTAAACAGGTGTAAAGGAGATGTATGCTATGCGCGTATTATTGTTTTGCAACGATTTTCATCACCCCGGAGAAGTCCCAATCAAGGGAATGGAACCTCTCCGTGAAAAGGGGTATAAAATTGATGTAATAAGCGACACTGCGAATTTTGACGCTGCTGTTATATTCGAATACGATGCGGTTATTATGAGCAAATGCGACCATATTTCCCGGGAAAACAAAGACAGTTGGAAAACACCACAAGTTCAAGCCGCTTTTGTCGAGTTTGTAGAAAAAGGCGGTGGGCTGTTGGTAACGCATAACGGCACCGTGCCGGGCAGCGACAGTGATGCCAAAGGGAATGACACAACCGTACTGGACCGTTTGGCAGGCTGCCATTTTGTTTCCCACCCAAACAATTGCCCCGTTACCGTCGCCCCATTAAAACCACATCCCATCGTCGAAGGCGTAGAACTATTTTGCGAAGTGGACGAGCATTATCGCTTAGAAATTTTAGCAGATGACATTGACGTTATTGCAGCGGGTTACGCCCCTGCCCAAGGTGACCCGGCAAAGTACGAAACAGAACCTTACTTCAACTACCCGGAGTGTATTGCCCCAAGCGTGTTTGTACGTACCCAAGGCAAAGGCAGCGTTTGTGTGCTTACCCCGGGCCATGGTTTAAACGTGTGGCATAACCCGCAATTTCAAAAAATGCTGGAAAACGCACTAAACTGGTGCGCAGGAAAATAACATATGTAAAATTTGTACCCCCTGATATCAGGGGGTAATTTTTTACCTAGGAAATTGCCCTTTCCTTGCACTCGCTTTCAAGAAGCTTTAGCAAGGACGGGATTGTCTCCGGCTCTACATCAAATTTAAAGCAGCTGTAGCGGCATTTTTCATAATGCTCGCCCCCTATTCTTATGTCATACCCGATACAGTCTGCCCAAGAGCACTTCTTTGGGCCTGTCATATTTTTGCAAATGGGCGATTCGGCAATTTGCTTTACTACGTCTTCATGCAAATTGTTTAGCACATCCGGATACTTTTCATAACTGCTTGCATAAACGCTGACTTTTAGCCCTTTTTTAGTAAGAGTGAAATTAAAGATACCCCGCCGTGTTTTCCCCATAGTGTATTTAACGTTAAACAGGCTGGTTTTAGATGATACGATTTTTACCTTACACCCTTTCTTTAACAGCATGTCATTGACATTAATGACAAAATCTTTGTGCTTTTCATCCACATTCACAAGAAACTCGTAAAATTCATAATTTGTCTGTTCCATTTTTGGCCTCCAATTTTTTGTATTATGTTTACTTTTGACCCCACTATACCAAAGCAAACAGGACAACTGTGTGTCCACTTAACAAAGATACTTGAGACTATCTGCAAAATTTGGTATGCTAAACAATAGAGAGGAGTTACCGCAATGAAATATTTTGATGCGCACTCGCATTATACAGACAGAAGGTTTAGCAAGGACAGGCACCAGCTTTTTACCGATATGCAAAAAGCCGGTGTTGCGTATGTAGTTGACTGCTTTGGGGCAAAAGAAATGAATTTTGGTTTGTCTTTGGCAAAAAAGTACGACTTTTATCATATGTGCATAAACGATTGGGCCCATTACGGCAGAGACGATTTAGACATTTCTGTAGATGCCAATTTGGCCCTTATTGATGAGCTGGTTAATGAAACTGTGGAAAAGCTAAAAAAACTATGTGCCCAAAACAAAAAAATAGTAGGCTACGGAGAATGCTGGATGGATTTTCGCCGAACAGAAAAAACCCCCGCAGAGGTTAAAAAGGCTGCTTTTTGGCTAAGCAAAGACCTTGAAGTTGCGCGAAGAGTGGGCCTGCCTGCAGTTATCCACTCCGGCAATGCAGACCAAGAATCTTTTGACCTTATCAAAAAAACAGACATGCCCAATTACGGCTTTGGTAAAGGCATGATGCATTGCTACTTAGGCCCACCAAAAATGGCTTTGGAATATATCGAAATGGGGTACTTGATAAGCGTTACGGGCTTGGTAAACCATAAATCCCACAGAGGCAGAAATCTTGCGGAAGTAGTAAAGCATGTTCCTCTGGAATATATGGTAATAGAAACAGATTGCCCATACCTTACGCCGGAACCTTTTAGGGGCAAAAGAAATGACTCGGGCCTTCTTAGAATTACAGTTGAAGAAATTGCAAAAATAAAGAATGTTTCCCCCCGGGAAGTTGCTGAAATTACTACCTCTAACGCAAAAGCACTTTTTGGAATTAAGTAAAAAAACAGTCTCATTGGCTTGAAAACGGTAATTCCCTAATGCTCCGAATCGATGATTTCCGCATTTCATGCGGAACTAATCGATAGTCGCTATAGGAAATTACCGTTTTCTTGCTTGACGAGACAGCTCTTTTTTATAATTTACTTATACCCTCATAGCCGGAATACCCCGTAGCTGCCGCAAATCCAGTTGCTCTACGTCACCGTCATCGTAGCGCATGATTAATGGTTGGTGGTTTGTAAGGACTCCATTGTAAAAACGCCAGCCATATTCATATTTACCCTGAAAATCCATTGTATTAAAAGCTTCCTGCAACTGAACTATGTCTTCTTTTGACACTAACCCAGAGCCTTCATCATCCAGTAAGAAAGCAACCCTTACATGGTTTGGCAAAATTTCGCTTATGATGCCCGGATAATAATATCCGTCTCGCCAGCGGGCAAAACACAAATGATTAGGGGCCACAACTTCCTCAGCAACATCATCGGCCTCGGTACTCATATTTTCCATGCCCGGCGCGAAACGAACGGCAGTTTCGCTGTCATCTGTCCACATTGCCCTTTGCTGCCTTACAAGTTGCCTTGCCCTGCGTATAAAAGTTTCTCCAATTTTTACATTGTTGTGATTATACAAAACAACTTTCTTTTCCATTAGTTTTCTCCTCTCGAAATCAGTAACAATCTGTCAAATGATGCACCCGGCGGTTTTCTACACGGGCAACCGGCCCTATGTATTGGGTGCCTCCCCATGCATCATTTATATATACGAGTAAACTATGAAAAAGTTGGAGAATTTTGCTTTTTTACGACACAAACTGTAATGTTGCAACACCGCGAGCATTTGTAATACGGTAACACAATTTGTGTGTTGCCGGGGCAAGTTCCCAAGTTAGATACGGGGTAGTTTGCGTAGGCATATTAAAGCTTTCGCCTTTGTGCCATGTTTCGGCATTGCCGGAAATACTCCATTCTGGATAGTAAATTGCAATTTTATCCCCGGGCAAAATTGGGTCATACCCTTTTTGTAACACCCTTTCCACCTTACGGCTGCCAAGTATTTTCCCCCGGGGGTGTTTTTCAGAGAAGGACACGATAATGTTAACTTCCCGGTTGTTAATTTGAGCAGGGATTACATACAAGCGGGTACCGGCAGTTGCGGCAATAGGAAATAACACCACGGAATGCCCGTTTAATTTTGGCCACAGGTAATTTACGGCGGGGATATCCGTTTGCAACAACCCCATCATGCGGTAAACATTTTCAGACACAGGCCGCAGCAATGCCAATTCTTTACTGACTACCGGCGAAGAACCGCGCTGTAGCAAGCCTTCAAAAAACTTGTGAAGATACCCTGTATAATCATTGTCCATCCCTAATGCGGTGTAGGTTTGCAAAGAGTATTCCCCCTGAGATTTACCGCCATAAATATAAAATGTGCTTAGTCCCCATAGGTCAATATCTGAATTATGCCGGTTGTACACTACGCAATCTTCTAACGCTTGCAAAACGGCACGGGCTTCTTGCGGAAATAAGTCACACAGTAGAATTGCCATATGGCCGATGTCCACCATGTCTGCATAATTGTCGCGGGGGCTGCCTTCACCAAAAGTTTTTGTAACGGCACGGCGTTCTGCCAGCTTGTGAAATCCAAAGTTTTTCAACTCACCGGACGCTTTATTCATTAAACTTCCCATAGTCTCCATTACAGGCTTGACCTTAGCTAAATCAACAACAGAAAGTGTCAAAATTTCGTCGCTGTCTTCCCCAAAAAAGTCAATAAACGTGTTAACTATTACCTTAGCAAGGGCAAATCCGTTCATTCGCGGGGTGCGGTTTAGTACAGATAAGAAGTTGTAATCCCAGCCTTCACCGGGCTCTAGGTCTTCGGAGGCAATCATTACATGGGCATAGTCTGCCGCCAAAACAGCCATTTCCACCGTTGCCATAAGGCAAGCATCAAAGCCCAAAAATTCCAGTTTGTTTTCACGAAGCCCGGCCTCTTCAAAAGCCTGCTTCATGTCTAACAAACTCAAGCTGTCATCATTAAATTTTTCGTCATGGCCAAAGCCCGCAATAGAACCGCCCCCGTGGTCCCACATGATAAGGCCATATTTTTCCGCAGGGTATTGCCTGACAGAAAATTTAATAAAATCCCGTAATGTTGCGGGGTTGCCCATGCTTATTTTGCCCATGGGTTTTACTTCATTTATTCTCCCGTCAGAAAGTTCCCAAATTATACATTCACTTTCCGGGATGGCATCATTCAACCAGCGGTTTGTGCCGCCGGTTAGAATTATCACGTTTGCGTTTCGAGATTTTATGCCGGATTCCAGCATTTCTGCAAGGTCATCGGTGGCCAGGCCAAAATCGCTTTCCAGGTCCGAACCGTTCATGTATACCATTATTGTGTAGGGCTTTATGCCAGACATGACAGGGGCCGCCGCAATAAAATTGAATAAAATTAATACTGATATAAAAACAAGCTTTTTCATAATAAATTACTCCCGAATATATAGTTTCAACCGTTTTCATTGACACTGCCTAAACGCAATTGTAGAATGGCAGTAACTATCAATACATACAATTAAGGAGGCCAAAATGACAAACAGCACAATTGAAAATTATTTTTCCCGTATTGCTTCAGCCCTTAATTCTACGAATACTAACACGATAAAAGAAATTGCCAAGTTAATCTTGCAAACCAAGGGCAAGAACGCCATATTCATTGCGGGCAACGGCGGTAGTGCGGCCACAGCTTCCCATTTTTGCAATGATCTTATTAAAGGCTGCCGCGTCCATGGCAGAACAGGCTTTGCAGCACAATGCCTTAGCGATTCCACACCCGTACTTACCTGCCTGGCAAATGATTTCAGTTACGAAGACGCATATAAAATCGCATTGGAAACCTACGCCAAGGCCGGAGATTTGTTAATTGTATTTTCCGGCAGCGGCAATTCACCCAACATCCTGTCTGCAGCCAAGCGTGCCAAGGAAATGGGGCTTACAATAATCGGGTTTGGCGGCAGAGACGGCGGTAAAATGAAAGAACTCTGCGACATTTGCCTTATTGCCCCAACCTACAGCATGGAGGAATTGGAAGATTTGCACCTGTGTTACTGCCATGCATTGGTAACTTATCTTCGCGGCGAACTCAAAGATATTTGGGACATGGAAATTATTAATTACCCGCCGCCAACAGGGTTCCGTTATGCCCTTTTCGACTTTGATGGGACCGTTAGCCTGTTGCGTGAAGGCTGGCGGGAAATTATGATTCCCTATTTTACGGAAGTTATTTCTGCCGTTGCGCCATACGAAAAGGATATTGAAGAACTTGTGGCAGAATTTGTTGACCTTTTAACGGGCAAGCAGACTATTTTCCAATGCATTCGCCTGGACGAAGAAGTGCAAAGGCGCGGCGGCCCTGCAAAAGACCCGCACGAATACAAGGCGGAATACCTACGGCGGCTGATGGAACAAATCCATACCCGCCATAAAGGGTTAAAAGCCTGTACATGCAGCCCGGAAGAGCATCTGGTACCCGGCATTGTGGAATTCTTGCAAATGCTAAAAAATGGCGGCGTAAAAATATACCTTGCCAGCGGCACAGACGAAGTTGACGTAAAAGCGGAAGCAGAACTTCTGGGTGTAGCCCACTTTTTTGACGGCGACATTTACGGCGCGAAAGATACAATCAAAGATTGCTCTAAAGAGCTGGTGATACAGCAAATACTTGAAGAAAATAACATCCGCGGTGCAGACTTAATATCCTTTGGGGATGGGTATATTGAAGTACAATTGGTAAAAGATATTGGCGGCTACGCCGTTGCAGTTGCCACCGACGAGGCACGTAAAAAAGGCGTAAATGAATGGAAGCGCACACGCCTATTATCTGCCAACGCAGACATGGTTATACCGGATTTTGAAAATGCGCAAAAGCTTTACGATTTTATAGTCACAGAATCGGAGAAAAACAATGCCATTTGAAACCTTCGACCTTGGTAAACTAAGCCTGCTGCCCTTATCCCAACGGGCGCACGATTTAACAATTGATAAGCTGTTGCAAGAAACTCCCCCATCCTTCACTAATCCAGACTTGGATGCAATACGCGATGCAATAATAAAAGCGCGGCAAAACAACGCGGCTGTAATTTTTATGTACGGTGCCCACGTTATTCGCCGGGGGCTTGGTAAATTTTTGATTCGCCTAATGGAAGAAGGGTTGGTAACGCATCTGGCAACCAATGGCGCGGGGGCAATTCATGACTTTGAACTGGCCATGATTGGCGCGACTTGCGAAAGCGTAGAAAAATATATATCCGAAGGCCAGTTTGGCCTATGGCAAGAGACAGGTAAGCTGAACGAAGCCGTTGCAAAAGGTGCGCAGGCGGGCCTTGGCTTTGGTGAAGCAGTTGGACGGTATATTTGTGAAAACAAGTTCCCATACACAGACACCAGTGTGCTTGCCGCAGGGTACCGTTTGCAAATTCCCGTGACGGTTCACGTAAGTATGGGCTGCGATATTGTACACGAACATCCAAACTGCGATGGCGCGGCTATTGGCAAGGCCTCTATGACAGACTTTTTAATTTACGCAAAAAGCGTAGAAAACCTGGAAAATGGCGTTTTCCTAAACGTGGGTTCTGCCGTTACCGGGCCGGAAGTTTATTTAAAATGTCTGGCTATGGCCAGAAATGCGGCAAAGCAAGAAGGCAGACAAATTGCAAACTTTACCACGGCTGTATTCGACATGCAGCCCATAACCGGGGATATTTCCAGCGCACCGTCAAAATCTGATCCGCATTATTTTTTTAGGCCATGGAAAACGATTTTGGCAAGAACCGTAGCAGACGGCGGTAAAAGTTATTATGTACAAGGCGACCACATGGCAACCTTGGGCAATTTAGCAGTAAAATTACTTGGAGGCAAATACAATGGATAAAAAAATTTTTGATAATTACAAGAATCTTTCCATAGGCGTTTTTGGCGACTACTGTCTGGATGAATATCTTTGGATAGACTCGGCATTAAACGAGCCGTCGCTGGAAACAGACCTGGTTGCGTACCAATGCGTAAAGCGGGAAACCTCCCCCGGCGCGGCAGGGACCATTGCCAAAAACCTTGCCAACCTGGGCGTAGGCACAATTTACGCAATCGGTTTTGCCGGGGATGACGGACGCGGCCTGGAATTATGCCGAGGCTTGGACAGGCTGGACATTAACAGGGAAAATCTGATTCTAACCGATGCCAGAATAACATCCACCCATACAAAACCGTGGATAACTAACCCGGACAGCTCTAAATACGAGCTTAATCGCATCGACATAAAAAACTGGACAACAACGCCCACAGAGCTTGAGGACGCGGTATTTAAGAAGCTGGAACAACTCATTCCCAAACTTGACGCGCTTATAATTTTGGACCACATCGTTGAAGAAAATTGCGGAATAATCACCGATAATATTCGCCGTGCGTTGGCCGCTTTGGCAAAAGAAAACCCGAACCTTCTAATTTATGCAGACTCCCGCTGCCGCATTGGGCAATTCGAGAATATGATGATAAAGGGCAACCAATTCGAGTTAACTCATGCGGTTTACGGCATGGCGGAAACCGACAGTGACGCGCCTGTTAAACTGGCCGCAGACCCTTCGGTTATCCGCACGGAAGAAGAAATTTCGCAAGCTTGTGAAATTTTGCGGCACAAAAATAACCAACCCGTAATTTGCACCCTTGGCGAACACGGCGTACGCATTTATAGCAAGGACACACCCATTAACATACCCGGCATACCCGTACAGGGGCAAACAGACGTATGCGGCGCGGGTGACATGTTTACATCTGCCTTCATAAGTGCAGTAGCCGCTGGGGCAGACATAGAATACGCGGCAAAAATAGGCAACATCGCCGCGGCCATATGTGTGACGCAGCTTGGTACATCCGGACACGTTACCCAAAGTGATATTTTAGAGCGTTTATAAAGGCTGGCACACAGGGCAAAAATAAATATTGCCGCCCAAGTAAGCTTGGCGTACCAATCCGCTGCCGCATTCGCGGCATGGGTGTGTCAACGTGTTTTTGGACAAAATCGAAAAATATCCGCCATTTTTGTTAAACAAATCTTTTTCCGTATCCCGCCCGCCTTCGTCTCTCATTTCTTTTAGGGTAGATTTTACGCTGCGGAACAGCCGTTGGATGTCCGTATCCGTTAGGGTTTCCAGCTTTCTTTTTGGATGAATACGGGCGTTAAACAATATGTCTTGTAAAACGCCGTTGCCAAGGCCGGGAATGCGCTGCTCTGTGGCAAGTAATGCCTTCGCGCTTAGGTTCGGCTTTTCCCCGCTGATTAGGCTGTCGAAGTAAGCTTCATCAAATGCGTCTGAATATGGGCATGGTACCTGCTTATTCTCCGGCCTTTGGGCAAACGGAACACAGTGGATACCGCCCCACATTTGCACGGTACAGCTCATGTGAGAACTGTCGTCAAATTCCAGCAGTAGCTGATGAGATTTCGGCAGCTTTTCCCCCGGCTTATGATATTTTATTGGCGTGCTTAGGGATAAAAGCATGTCGTCACACATAATCTCCACTTGGCTGCCGCACCCGCCAAAATCTGTACTTGCCTTTATAATTTGCGCGCCTGCCAGCATCCCGCCGTAGGCCGCGCAATCGCCGGAGTAAAACGCGAATGCATGGGGTGATGCATTAGCCATGGCATTCTTTATGGTTTTACCCACAAGGGTTTCGTTAATTTGCTTTGTTAGAACGTGAGTTTCCGGTAATTCAATCATTTTCTTCTCCTCCTTGGGCGGCTCCCCGTTGTACCCCCTGCTATCAGGGGGTACCCATTGTCATGGGCTTTTAACTCTGGTCTATCGCTACTTTTCGCGCGGCAATTAGTGCTAAAATCTCTTCCAAGTCTTTTTCGTGTGGATGTATTCGTATTTTGGAATCCATGTCGGTATTTACACCGGTGCCGATATTAACCCGTAGGGTTGGATACTCATCTTTGTGCAAGCTAAAATCCAGCACCCGTGTACCCTTGTACTTGTACTTGATAATGCCAAAATGGATGTATCGCTGTATTTTTAGCAACTTGCAATAATCGTGAATGGCATGGGCAATACGAAGGCTTTCGTCGCTTACCCGTCTTAACAGTTCGTCATAATTTTCCGCGTAATTTTTGAAAAGTCGGCGGAACTCGCAATGGGCAAAATGATGTCGGGCAGGTGTTTGCCGTATTTCCGGAGACTGCTCCATTGTGTGCATGGCATGAAATATTTTTGGGTACTTACTATGGGAGAAAATTACGGCATTTTCTGTTTTCTCACATTTTAAACCTGTCCGCTCCAACACCCTGAGGCACTGCTCCAAGGACATACCTGCCGTAACATAGGCCTTGCTTCTGTTGATTTTAGCCCTGTGCGCCTCCCAAATATCGGTGTCAAACACCATGCTGTCGCCCGTCAGTCTCCCGTTTGCGGAAATATACTCCAAAATATCCCGGTATTGGCGAGGCGTGGCGGGCAGATACTCATTTTCGTGGCTGTACATATCCGCGCACAGCTCGTTAAAATAAGCGTGCCACTGATGGCAGCCTTCGATAATTTCCGGAGTACACTTGCTTTTGACTTCGTCGGGTAACGAAACCGATAACGGTACGATGCCTACTGCCCACCACCAAATATCCCTGCAAAATTCGGATGGAAAATCTTTTTGGTTTCTGTCAAAAATCATCTAAAACACCCTTTCGTTATTTTGTGTGAATTACAATTCACCCGCCAAAAACTTCCCTGTATACGATTTTTCGCATTTTGCAACTTCTTCCGGTGTACCGCAAACAACTACTTCCCCTCCGCCGTTGCCGCCATCAGGCCCAAGGTCAATTACATAATCGGCAGACTTTATCACGTCCAAATTGTGTTCGATAACCAGCACCGTATGCCCGGAATCTACAAGTTTATTTATGCTGACCAATAATTTTTCAATATCTGCCACATGTAGGCCGGTTGTAGGCTCGTCCAAAATATATAAGTTGTGGCTGCCTCGCTTAATTTTGGCTAACTCCCACGCTAATTTTACCCGCTGCGCTTCGCCGCCGGAAAGTGTTGTTGAACTTTGCCCAAGTGTCATGTACCCAAGCCCAAGCTCGTCCATAATACTTAGCTTGTGGCTTACATACTTAATTTCTTTAAAAAACTCCCGGGCTTCCTCTACTGTTAAATTCAAAACATCACCTATGCTTTTGCCCTTCCATTTAACGTCAAGCCCTTCTTCGGAAAAACGCGCGCCCTTGCAAACCGGGCACACCATTTCTATATCTGCCATAAATTGCAAGCTGGTGACAATAATCCCGTCGCCTGTGCAATGTTCGCAGCGTGTGCCATTGGCATGGGTAAGACTGAAATCAATTGCTTCGTAGCCCTTCATTTGCGCTTCCTCTGTGGCGGCAAACAGTTTGCGGATATGGTCAAAAATACCCACATAGGTAGCGGGGTTGGACTTGCTGTTGCGCCCTATTGCAGATTGGTCTATGTTTATCACATTGTTAATCACATCGTAGCCCAGCAATAATTCATGCTTACCCGGGACAATCCTCGCCTGTTTTTTCAGCACTTCTATTTGCTTGAACAATGTTTCATGAATAAGTGTCGATTTGCCGGAACCGGACACACCTGTAACACACAAAAATATTCCAAGGGGTATGTCCACAGTTATGTTTCTCAAATTATTTTCGTGCGCGCCAACTATGGTAATGTAATCGTCACCGGGGGCACGGCGGCGTTCTGGCACTACAATGCCTTTACTCCCGGACATGTACGCGCCTGTAAGAGAATCTTTATTTTTGATAATCTGCTTACATGTTCCGGAAGCCAGAATATTCCCGCCATGGATCCCGGGCCCCGGCCCTACTTCAACAAGATAATCCGCGTTGCGCATGGTTTCCAAGTCATGCTCTATCACGATAACCGTATTGCCTATGTCCCGGAGTTTTTTCATTATGTCTATTACCTTTACGGAATCTCTGGGATGAAGCCCAATACTTGGTTCGTCCATGATGTACAACATACCCATAAGCTCACTGCTAATTTGGGTAGACATTTTAATACGCTGCATCTCGCCGCCGGAAATGGAATCGCTGCGGCGGCCAAGGTTTAAGTAGTACAGGCCCACATCTATCAAAAGCTGCAGCCTTTTTATAAGTTCATGGGCAATACTTTGAGCAACTTCCGCATTGTTGCCGGTAAACTTTATGCCGGATAAGAAATTTACCAGTTCCACCAACTGCATAGAAGATAATTCGTGAATATTTTTACCGCCTACTTTTACGGAAAGGCGTTGTTTTTTTAGACGCGCACCGCCGCAATCCGGGCAAGTTGTTTCTACCATAACATCCTTGATAAAATCCGGGTCCCAACTGCCGTCCTGCTTCCGCACCCAGCCGTTGTACCACCAGTTTAAATCGCCTATCATGCCACCCCAGCTTCTTTGCCTGCCCACCATCCAGTTATGTTTTTTTAACTCCGGCGGTTCAACCATTTCCACTTGCTCGCCATTGGTTCCATACAGCAGTATATTTCTGTGTTCTTCCTTTAGGTTGTTAAACGGCGTGTAAAGGTTAACCCCATAATGCTGCGCAACGCTGTAAATCATTACCCAGCGGTACCCTTGTTTAAAGGGCTTTTTCATAACGCTTTGGCGGAAACAGCCGTCGGCTACGCTTTTTTCCGGGTTATCAATAAGAAAGCGGGGTTCTACAACATGAGATTTGCCAATGCCGTGGCAGGTATTGCACGCGCTTCCTTCCACGTTAAAAGAAAAGTGAAATGCTTGAAGCTCGCACAAAATATAGTGATGCGCGGGGCATGAATATTTTTTGTAAAATGCTTCCGATACTTCATTTGCTACAGGGCTTAAAATTTCTGTACGTATAACAATATCGTCGTCCAGTGAAACCATTGCCGCGGATATGGTTTTGGCGATGTGTATGTGCATCCCGGGTTTTAATGTGAATGTTTCAAGTATTATTTCCATATCGTAGTGTGTGTCTTCGTCCAATTCGCGCTTTTCGGACAGGTCGAACGGTTCACCGTCAACCAGCAGCCGTTTGTAGCCTTTTTTCCTGATAACATCAAACAAGTATGCAAAATCCGTACCTGGTATTTTACTAACCGGCGCGCGAAGCTCGACAATTGTACCTGTGGGCAGAGACGAAATATGTTCGGCCATACGCGCGGCATTTACCGGCTTAAGTTGGTACCCGCACACGGGGCATTCACCAATTCCCACGGTTGCGTACAGCAATCGTAAATAATCCTGGATATCTGTTACTGTCCCAACCGTAGAGCGCGGGTTGAAATTTCCTTTTTTCTGTTCAATAGAAACAACCGGCGAAAGACCGCGGACATATTTTACATTAGGCTTTTTTACCTGATTAATACGGCCTTTTGCAAAATTAGAAATAGATTCTAAAAAACGGCGTTGCCCTTCACCGTAAATTACATCAAACACAAGTGATGACTTGCCGGAACCTGATACGCCTGTAACCACAGTTAATTTATCACGTGGGATTTCCACATCTACATTTTTAAGATTGTTTTGGTTCGCACCTATTACCTCAATTGTTTCACGAATCATTCGCTGCCTCTTTCCTCTGCAATGTATACAAATGCTACTTCTTCAACGGCTCTGCGGCTTTTTGGTGTAATACGCACCGTTTCGGTAACGCGGGCCACAACGCCCATCTCTTCTAAAAAGTCGAATATATGATACATGCCGTGGGAGTCACTTCTAAAGTGCTTTACAAGGGTTGTTACAGTGCGGACCTCACCGTCAGACATGTAATTAACAACCGGTAATTTCAATAAATCAATATTATCTTCAAGGAATTTTCTGTAAAATCTTAATGCATCCCAAATTTCTTCCCGGGTCATAGGGCCCTGCATTGGCCGCTCGTAGACGGGCTTTATCATTTCCGGGGCATATTCCATTACTTTTAGAACGGCTTCCCGGTTGGGTGGGTCACCCTTTAAAGCAAGGCACATGTTTGCGTACATATCGGCTGCTTTAAGTACCCATAGCTGCGCGTAAAGAGGGTCGTCTTTTACTGTCAGCCACTTTTCGATTTTTTCCATATCACCAATCAAGTATGTTGCCTGCTGAAAAAAGGATAATGCCATGTCGTCCTTGCCCAGTTTTTGTACACCGGCCAAAAAGTTATGCAAACTGTCATCTTTTGAATAGACAACTCGTGCCTTTGCAAACATAGAGTTCCACATTCCGCCGCCAAGGCTTCGTTCCAACCCCCGCTTAAAATCAAACTCACTTTGCAGGTTTACATTTATTATCAGGCCGTCTTCTTCTATACAGTAGCTTTTAATAGGAAGCTTCATTTCCCGTACAAGAACGTAGGTGTCCATATCGCTTTTCTCCCACACTGTATCGTTGGCAAGGCTGCCGCACAGTATTACAGCCAAAATATTGGGATCGCTTTTAATTTTGTCTACAAAGGCAGAAAGCGCGGATTCGAAACGGGAACGGATATCGGTTGAGCGAGTGTTCATATACCAAACCTTCTTTCGCTTTTTATCATTATAACATCTTAATATGACAGAATGCGTCATATTATAAATGTTGTTTGCAATAATTTTTGTATTAAAAGGGCTGTCGCGTTAGCCCGAAAACGAGACAGCCAATTTTTTAAAGCATAACCGTACATGTCAAACCCTTTCATAAACGCAGAATTTATACCCTACCCCATCGTGTTCTTGTTGTACAGGCTCTTCTACCAGCCTCCAGCCCGGCATGTCATCTACGTTTGGGAAAAATGTGTCTGCAGGCAAAACTGCGTCAATTTTCGTGATGTACGCCTTTTTGCAATAGGGCAGAAACTCCTTGTAAACTCTTGCGCCACCAATAATAAAAATATCCTCCGGGTTGTACGCGATCAAATATTCAAATAGCCCCTGCGTAGAATTACATACCGCCACGCCGGAAATAGACAGTGTCGCGTCCCCGGAAAGAACTACGTTTGTACGACCCTTTAAAGGCTTGCCACCGGGCAAAGATTTGAACGTGTTGTGCCCCATAACCACAACTTTGCCAATGGTCTTTGCCCTAAAATATTTTTGGTCATTGGGTATTCGGAAAAGCAGCCGGTTTTCGCAGCCTATTCCCCAGTCTTTTGCCACTGCAACAATTAAGTTCATGTTTTCTCCTTTAAATTGCCACCGGAATTTGCCCGCTGTACTTCTTAGACGGGTGGGGCTTGTAATCTTCCAACGTAAAATCATCTACGGTAAATTTGTAAAAATCTATAACATCGGGGTTGATTTTTAACGCAGGCGCGGGCCGCGGCTCTTTTTGTATCAGTTCCTCAATAATTGGGATATGCCTGTCGTAAATGTGGGCGTCGGCGATTACATGTATAAGCTCCCCTGCTTCCAGGCCGCTTGCCCGGGCAAACATGTGTACAAGCACGGAATATTGGCATACATTCCAGTTATTTGCAGCCAAAAAATCTTGAGAACGCTGGTTTAAAATGGCATTTAACCGCCCGTTGGTAACACCAAGGGTAAGGCTGTACGCGCAAGGGTACAGCCCCATGGCGTGTAAATCTTCGTGATTATATATGTTTGTTAAAATCCTGCGGGAAGACCGGTTGTGCTTTAGGTCGTACAAGGCGCGGTCTACCTGGTCAAATTCCCCTTCCGGGTATTTATGCTTGATGCCAAGCTGGTAGCCGTAGGCCTTGCCTATGGAACCGGTTTCGTCTGCCCACGCATCCCATATGCGTGTGTCCAGTTCGTTTACATTGTTGGACTTTTGCTGCCATATCCACAAAATTTCTTTTATGCTATTTTTGAACGATAAACGGCGTAGTGTAAGCGCAGGGAATTCCTCTGACAGGTCGTACCGGTTTACCAGGCCAAAAACCCGCACTGTATGGGCAGGTGTGCTGTCTTCCCACCTTGGGCGGACAGCCTGCCCCGCGTCGGACACCCCGGCTTGTAAAATTTGCTTGCAATTTTGTATAAATGTCAGATCTGCCTGGCTCATTGTAAAATTTCCTCTTCTTTAAGTTCTGCGAATTTTGCTTTCATGGTTGGGTTGTTACGAGTAAGGCGTTTTACGGTTAAATCTTCAAGTTTATTATTGGCAAGACGTAAATTATTATCGGAGGACAGCAAGGCTTCTTTAGTCTTTTGCAGGCGGGTAATGGCCTTGTCAATTTCTTCAACGGCTGTTTCAAACTTGCTGCGGAAAAGGTTAACGTTACGTCCAAAACCGGCTTTAAAGGTTTCCAGGTCTTCCTCAAAGTGGGTAATGTCAATATTCTGGTTACGGACCAGAGCAAGTTCAGACTTGTATTTGAGCGAGTTCATGGCCGCGTTACGCAAAACTGTAATCATTGGGATGAAAAATTGCGGGCGAATTACATACATTTTGGGGAAACGGTGGGATACATCAATAATACCGGTGTTGTACAGCTCGTTTTCCGATTCCAGCAACGACACTAAAACCGCGTATTCGCAGCCTTTCTCGTTGCGGTCTTTGTCCAGCTCCCGGAAGAAATCTTCGTTCTTTTTCTTGGTAGCCGTTTCGTCACCTTCGTTTTTCATCTCGAACATGATGGAAATTATCTCGTTGCCTTCATCGTCCGCTTCGCGGTAAATATAATCGCCCTTGCTGCCCGTTTTGATGTCGTTGTCCTTCTCGAAATACGCTTTGGGGAAGGCCGTAGCGCGGATTTGGTTAAATTGGATTTCGCAGTGCTGCTCCAGAGTTTCACCTACCATCTTGGTAGAAAGTTTGGCCTTCATGTCTTTGTAATAGGCGATCATTTCGTCCTTGGTTTTAAGCTCGGCCAGGTATTTATCTTTAAGCGAAGCCTCCAGAAGCTGCTTCTCTGTATCTTTTATCTCAAGTTTACTTGCAAGCGCGTCCCGCTCTTTTTCAACTTTGTTTACCGCCTCGGAAACAGCCAGCTGCTTTTCCGTATTCAGGGCCTGCATTTTTGATTTAAGCTCTGCAATTTGTGCGTCTTTTTGGGCAATGTCGCTTTGTAAGCTGTGCTTTATATTGGCCTCCATAAGTTTCATGGCATCGTCTTTTTTTCCAAGTTCTGCCTTTAGAGAATCCCGCTCTTTCTCAATTTTTGTCAAAGCCTCGGTAACGGCTAATTTCCTTTCCACTACAAAAGCATCGACTCTTGCTTTTAACTCGGCAATTTGTGCGTCTTTTTTTGCGGTTTCCGCTTGCAGCGCGTTTTTTGTATTTGCCTGGGCAAGCTTTACGGCATTTTCCTTGTCTGCTTCAAGCAGGGCTTGTCTCTCGTTTAAGGCTTTGGTGAATTCGCGGTCGCGGACTTGTTTTACGATATCGGCAAAGCCGGATTCGTCTACTTTGAAAACTTCATTACATTTTGGGCATTTGATTTCGTTCATGGGGTTGGTCCTTTCCTAATAATATGTATTTCTCCAACTGTTACAGCTGCAGAAGATATTTTAGCACATTTAATGATTACATCATAGACACACTTAACAAAAATCACCCCCTGATATCAGGGGGTGAAAAAATTTTCTTGACAACTGCGTTCTACGCGTGTAATATGCAAACTACAACAGTAACCCGAAAGGAAAAACAAACTATGAATGCTAAAATATCTGACTCCGAACTGGAGGTAATGCGCATCCTGTGGCGGGAAGGCCGTCCCCTATCCTTCACTGAAATCCGTACAGAGCTGGAAAGCAAAACAGGTTGGAAAAAATCCACAATTCAAACACTTGTAGTGCGCTTACGTGACAAAGGCGTAATAACCGCCCAAGAACACTACGTAACCCTGTACAGCCCCAATGTTACAGAAGAAGAATACGTACAAACCGAAGGGCAGAGTTTTTTAGACAAACTTTTTGACGGAAACGCAAAAAATCTTGTAGCCGCTTTATGCAGAAGCGGCAAACTGGGCGAAAGCGACGTTGACGAGTTGAAACAGCTTTTCAAGCTGGACTGCAATAAAACTGAAAGGTAGTGCCAAATGATAATCACAACATTTTTAAGCGCACTTGTACGCGCAATGATAATAATGTCTGCTACAGGCGGGGCAATTACATTGCTGCTGCTTGCAATTAAACCCCTTGTACGTCACCGGCTGCCAAAGGCCGCACAGTATTATTTTTGGCTTGTGGCATTAATGACGTTTATGGTGCCGTTCTCGCTGATAACTTTGCCGGAAAGGGCCGCAAATACGCCGTCTATCCACAATATGGTAGAGCGCAATGTCATTTCCATAAGCGAAGACATGCGACGGCCCGCGCCGCCTGTTTCACCGGCTGTAACCGCTGTACCAACTGTACCAAGTTCCCCGGCGGCGGCATTGCCCGCATACAGTCCTATACAGCCAGCAGAACAGCCGGTGGTAGAATCCTTTACCTCCCCTGCCCCGTTTGTGGTGGTTAGCACAGTTCTGATGTTTTTGTACCCGTGGATGGTGCTTCTAATTGTTATTTTTAACTTAGCGGGCTATGTACGGTTTGCGGCAAAGCTACGGAGCAGTTACATTCCGGTACGTGAAAACGAACAGGAACTGCTAATAAAATTATGCGCGGGCAAACGGACCCCCCAAATATACTGTAGCAGAATAGCGGCCACACCAATGCTAATTGGTATATTCCGCCCAGTAATTGTACTGCCCAACCGGGAATACACAGACACCCACCTGCACAGCATCTTACTTCACGAGCTAACCCACATGAGGCGTTTTGACATTACCGTAAAATGGCTGGCATTAGCCGCCTGCGCCGTACATTGGTTTAACCCGCTTGTATGGCTTGCCCGCCGTGAAATTGACAGGGCTTGCGAGCTGTCTTGCGACGAAATTGTAACCCGCGGCATGGATACAGCAGATAAGCAAAATTACGGCAACACATTAATTGACCTTGCCACGGATACAAAACTGCCAAGTACTGTGCTGTCCACCACCATGTGCCAGGAAAAACGGGCACTAAAAGAACGGCTGATTTCGATTATGAAAAGCAAACGACATACGAAGTTTGCGGTTTTTATATCGATGGTTATTATTTTGGCAACGGCACTTGGGGCATGCGGCTTAGGCGCGGCACGGGGCATAAACAGCGGTGAGGAAAGTGATAATCCCACGGAATACGGCGATGTAGTCACCGATAACCCCACAGAATACGATGAACAAGATGCTGCAGGTTTTTATATAGGTCCTTTTACAGTTCCAATATCACTAAGTGAAATAGATACGGAACATTTCATAGGATACGCGCAATTTGTCACTAACCATATTAGCAGCGTCGCACTTAATTTACACCCAAGTCCATATGTACGTATCGTTCAAGCCAGAGTAGACAGATTTGAAAAAGTCGCCGAGTTCGACCATATTTTTACTGGTATTCTTTCCTCCCGCTATGTAGTGCTTTGGCGGCTGGAATTTGCCATACAGGTGGAAGAGTTAAACGACAAAGTGCGCTGGGGTACTTTTGAGCCGGACGCAGACGGTTGGATTTCCCAGGCCACATCCTTAAACGATGCCAACACAATTTTGGCGTTTATCCGCGACCGTAACGGAGCCTTAACCTTTGAGGGTGCGATTCCCTGGTACATGGACCGGAGCCAGGCAAGGTCCCCGTGGGAGACAACCCCATGGGAGGCAGAACTTACAGCCCGTGCCTATTTTGAATCCATTGGCAGGCTGCGCCAGGTAACACTTAACAACGGTGGACACCGTTTAATATATTTCACAATTGGCGGGCAGGAAGCGCGGATGCTGGTTTCCCTATTTTCGCAAGGAGAAAATCCCATTTGGGTAGTTGACAGGTGGCACAGTTTGGCAAGCGACCATATCGACTTTGCTCCCCCTTTATCCACGGAATTGTCAATGATGGAATATTATTCACGGCTGCAAGCGCAAGTTGACGCAGGATACGAGTTATGGCGCACAGACCATATTCAAGTTGCCCAAAATTTCTTAGATAGAATGTTCCCGGGGAGCCAAACAGAAATTATCGGAGATTTTTGGGAAGATCTTGGTATCAACCTGCGAACTCTACCCCGCAACCTAGACGATGTCCAAAGAAATTTTGCCCTGCCGCCGGAACACAGGTGGCCCACACCTATCCACAACCCTGAATACATCGAATTACGCAACCGCGTTATCGCGGAAATTGGCGGGCTTGCGTATAACGAAGCCTATCAATTCCGCATGGATGACGGGCGGTACGGGCTTATTACCGGCTGGCGGCCATTTACAAGCCGCGCGGAACTGCTCCGCTATTTCCCAAACACAGATATACCCGAGCAGCTTGGGGATTTTAGACTGGTCAGCGTTAATGTAACCCACGACAGGCTGGCAAACGGCGTGGTTGTTTACGTAAACCCACACACGTCTGCCTTACACAGCTTCGGTCATTGGTGGTTTTTAGATGATGCGCGAGCCATAGACATTCCACTTGGCGAAGTATTCACTCTCGACTTAATGCCTATTCCTCACTCGCTTTACGCCGTCTACGTAAACAGCAGCGGACAGTATGTAGGGCTGGGGGTATTCCCTCCGGTTATGGTGTATCCTTCCGCGTGGCTGCCTGTAGCGGAAATGCCGTTTTCCACCTTGGACATGGGCAGTTACAGAAATATATTGTTTATTGGCGAACCGGGCATGTACACAAGCGCGGTGTACGAGGATATGGGAGACGATTGGCGCGTAATTGAGCTAAGTTTTATTGACCCTGCAAACGTACCTGCCCTGTATTATGGGGTGCCCTGGGGCGAAATAAATTACGCCATCCCCGTAACCCGGGAAGCCCTGGAAGAACTTGTGCGGGTATTTAACCCGGCAGCGTTGTTGGAAGCATTCGACTGGGAATTGGTGTCGTTTCAATAAAATTACCCCCTGATATCACGTTGGTAGCGTGATATCAGGGGGTAATTTTTCGTCACTACGAATTATTCCAAAAATTGTCATAGATTATATGTATTCTATTCATTGACTTGATGTGACACAACATGTATCATCAAAGAAAAGCGTCAGGCATTTTGTGGCAAATTTGCTGATATTTGCGAAAACACTGTCAAAAGCCTGCAATCGGAGGAAATATTGTGATAAGAAAAGCCACCCGTACCTTCAAGAAGTTTGTAGTTCTCGTCCTAATTGTAACAATGATTATGCC